>SCPP01001677.1_pt1 | contig 138470 bp, 142 predicted proteins | sample 6106811 | NCBI WGS metagenome assembly SCPP01 (sample SAMN10720449, study PRJNA508395) | human gut metagenome | isolation source: Participant 2 stool, 15 month | host: Homo sapiens | collected 2018 | reverse complement strand
GCATATAGGCAAGATTTACATATCAAATTCATTGACGGATATACATTTAATGCTTCCACAGCAGTCTCAACCTGTCTATGACAGTCTTTGCCTTAATCGTCTGCTTATAAAACATATCCGCTTTTTTCACCTCCCCGTCTTCATTTACTTCCTCAAGACTGCAAAGAAGCGGGTAATCGCTGTCATCCCTGAATGCGATTCTGTTTGCTTTTGAAGTAATGGCTCCATACTGCTTTACAAAAGCATCATATTTTACATTAAGAAGTCTCTGCTTATCAGAAAGCTCCTCCTCGCTGCAGCCATCCATCTGGATATCAATCAGCTCTCTTGTTATCTGTCTGATTTCATCAAGGCTTCGGATTCGCTCCTCGGCAGTCTGTGATACTTCTTTTCTTACCATCTCGGAATTTTCCCTGTAATAGAGCTTTCCTTCAAAAAATGTGTAAGTGTAGTTTCTCACATCCGGATCAGCCGGGATAACTTCCTCCGTCTGCTCCGCCTCATCTGCCACTCTCTCAAAATCTGTCATCTGTGCTTTGATATTACCGATAGCTTTGTTTAATGCTTCATACATATTGAAGTTCTCATCATCATTCACACAGACTGTATATCTGCTGTCCTGTCCGTAAATCCTTGTGTCATACTCCATAGCCCCAAGCATCATTTCCGGATGCTCTGCAAAATAAGAGTTGACTGCAATGCCATTCTCGGTCACACCAAGGTGCACCCAGTCAGGCTCAATATCAATCTTTCTCTCCCTCTTCTGCAAAAACAGGATATCTGCTGTCACTTCGGTTCCTGCATTGTCTTTAAATGCAGTATTCGGAAGTCTTACTGCTCCCACAAGCTCTGCTCTTTCAGCCAGATATTTTCGGATAGTAGGATTTGCCTTATCAAGTGTTCCCTTTGTGGTGATTACTGCAACCATGCCTCCCGGTCTTACCTGATCAAGTGCTTTTGCAAGGAAATAATCGTGGATACGGAAGTTATACTTGTTGTACTTCGGATCAAATACCTTATAATCTCCAAATGGCACATTTCCGACAACCACATCAAAGAAGTTATCCGGATATGTGGTATTCTCAAATCCTGTGATAGAAATATTAGCATTCTGATAAAGCTGCTTTGCGATTCTTCCCGAAATGCTGTCAAGCTCCACTCCATACAGCTTTGCTTCATGCATTGTTTCCGGCATACTTCCAAAGAAGTTACCGATACCCATGGATGGCTCTAATACATTGCCGCCTCTGAAACCAAACTGGACAAGTGCCGAATTCATGCACATGGCAATCTCCGGTGAAGTGTAAAAGGCGTTATTTACTGTTGCCCTGGCAGCACTGTATTCCTCATCAGATAAAAGTTCTTTCAGCTCTACATACTCTTTGCTCCAGCCTGCGTTTTCCTCGTCAAATGCCTGTGACAGTCCGCCCCATCCGACAAACTTCGACAGAACTTTCTGCTCCTCCGGTGTGGCAAGCCTGTTTTCTGATTCAATCTGCTTTAGAGTGCGGATTGCATCCATATTCCACTGGTATCTGGTCTTGGCACCACCTTTTTCCATTTCCCAGAGATTATAGTGGAAGTTGTGCTTCGTCTGCCCGGCAACATTCTTCTCATTTTCAAGACTTCCTACTTGCTGTACTGGCTCCTGCTTTGGTGTAAAATCTACAGTTTCCTGTGATTCTGTATCAGCCTGAATATCTTCCACAGATACTGATACTGCATCATCTGAAACCACATGTCCATTCTCATCAATCTTGGTTTCCCAGCCATTCGCTATTGCTCTTTCCCTGGTTTCAAGACGATTGGCTTTTACACTATCCTCGATATCAAAGAATCTCTTATAGACCGGATTCATCTTATCCCTGTCAGCCTTCTGCTTTGTCTCCTGATAATACTTCTTCTGGTCTTCTCCGCAGTAAAATGGCTGTTTTACCATATAAGATAAGATTTCATATAACTCACGCCAATCGAGAGCACCTTCTTTACGCACACCATTCCTGTTCTTATAGCTGATCTTCACATATCCGCTTCTGATTGAGTACTCCACAAGACCATACTTATTGTTGGAATATGCCTTTCTTTCTGCATTATCTGTCCCTAATGCAATATCCCTGATAAGGTCAAGTTTATTGGGCATAAATGCAAAATCAGACTGCACCACATCCATAAGGAATGCCCTAAACGGAGTGTAGCAGCTGCAATCTGTTACAAGAATCTCCGCCGCATCACGCAGGTCTTCATCAAGCTCTGCAATACGCTTGGCATAATCAATCGGTGTAATATACTGAAGCTCTGATGGATCTTTTTCAGATGTTTCAGCTTCTATCTCTGCACCATATTCTGCCTGTGTTACCATGCGGTCTTCATCGGCAGTTTCCTGTGGTGTCATGCCTTTTGCACTTACATAATCTCTGTTAGAAGCATAGCTCTCCGGCTCATCCGGTATTGCATAATCATCAATCTCTGATTCTGCCTCTTCCGGTTCCACTTCCCGGTATTCGGCATCAATGACCTCATCATCCTCACGGAGTCCGTCCATCGCAAGCTCATCAATACGAGGTGTCTCAGGCTGGTATTCCCCTGTAAGAATAAGGACACCAAGCTCTTTTTCGATATCTTTCCATGAAACATATCCTTCAACCTCTCCATCCTCATCTCGCCACTGAAAACGCAGTCCGTTCCCATGAAATGTGTCATACCCGTGCAGTCCCAGTCCGTCAACCGGCCAGCCTGCACCTCCCTGACCATATTCTGCTTTGATACGCTTTGCTCTGGTTCCTGCATCAATCTCTGTTTCAAAAATCTTGCATACCCTGCCCTTGCCACCGATAAAACCTGTACCTCTCATAAGCACCTGCTTGATATACTCACCTGGTACTGTTGCAGACTTTTTGGGATTCAGATAATTGTATTTACCTGCTAATGCAGCTTTTCTGTCCTGTTCGAACTGACGCATAAACTGATTATTGTTTTCGTCCTCAGTATGAATGGTGCCAATGCTTGCCTGCCCGTTCTGGTCGAAAAAAAAGGAAGCCTGTGTATATTCGGCTTCCTTACTAACACCCAATGAATTGATTTCATCAAGTTCCCTATTCAGTTCTGTATCATCAGATTCTAGTGGAATCGCATCACTACCTGATGGAGTACCACTTCCTCTGCCTGCATCTTCGCCTGCTCTCTTATCTTCCACATCTCCATTGTCGATGACGGATCCTGTGGCTTGTGCTTCGCCAGATACTGCATCTCCAGTTGGTCGTACAGCTGATTCGCTTCCTCCTCTACCGCTGACATCTTCTCGTACATCTTCCCGAATCTCATCAGCGTCTTGTATCTTGCCGGCTCGTTCTCCTGAAGATAACTCATCGCCATCCTTCCGTATTTGCCCAGCTTCGTGAGATCCTCCGTCTCGTCCGGCATCTCTATCTGCGGATAAAGCAGTCCGTCCACTTCCTTGTAAGTCATTTCTTCTAACATATCCAATTCTCCTTTCGCTCTCGATTGCCTTTAAGTTACGACTAAATTCTCTAAGAACACTACAGGAGACATCGCATACAATGGAACCAAGACGGTAAATGATCTCTTCGTCTTTGATATTTACGATCTGACTAAAATCCTGTTCTTGCACAGATAAGTCAAATCCGCATCTCGTCCCTACAGCATACATGACACTTGCATATACAAGCTGCTCCATGTCCATTTCCATTTCCTGCTGTAAGCCATTGCGTTTCTTACTTTCTTCCTTTATCACACTACCTGATAGCTGCATAAGCTCGGTCATTCGATCTCCGAACTTTTCTTTTATTATAAGCCAAACATCTGTTCCTGTAAACTGTTTTAATATATTTTTTAGAGACTCCCTGTCGCCGTTATCGTACTGCTCAATCTGACCTTCTGACACAAGAAAATCCACATAATCCTTAAGATTTTCTCCCTCAAGGTCCCATGTCAGCTTAACATTCTTCCCTCCGGTATCACTGATATCAAAGATATATCTCATACGTGGATTCAGTGCCCTTGACGGGAAGATGGCGCAGCCTTTCGCACCACGCTTTACATATCTTCCCACCTTTTTCCAGGTATCATAATCTGCCATGAGTGTGCTTTTTTCCGGAGGTCTCTGAGCTGTTACCATAACGATATTGTCAAATTCATAGCGGTATAACTGACCTGCGACCTTTAACACATCCTTCCAGTTCTTTTCTGATCTGGTGATGTTACCAATCTCAGAATCGTATATCGCTTTGACCTTCATATCAACGCCCATACCTTTGTCCTCCTCTACTTAAACATCTCTGCAAACAATCCTTTAAATAGCTTTAACTCATCCTTATCCAGCTCGATTGCAAATTCATTGTCGATTGCCTGCTTTTCACATTTATCCTTTTTCTTTGCAATCTTACGCACCACACGAAGAAGCACATAGCACTCCTTGGACTTTGCAATGCTCTGTTTAAAGGTCAGCTCATCCTCATCGACTGACTTCTGTGTCTGATAGATAATCTCTTTTAACTTATCATTGATACCATCTACTTCCTCAAGGGAAATAATAACGGATGCCTTAGAATCACCCGATCTGTCCCACTCCTTATGAAGTTCCTTTACTAAAAACTCCATGTTCTTAATTACTGTTGTTGAATCACTTTTCATCTTGTTCTTCCTCCGTTTTCTTTTAAGAAGGGGCTGACCTTCGCTGATAGGCGCAAAATCAACTCCCTTCATGTCCTCTGCTCCAAGGACTATCTGCTCTGCATAATACATATCCATTGCCTTATTGATGGCATCGTCAAGCGACTCTGCCTTTACTTTCTGTACTCGTGAAAGCACTTCTTTTATCTCAACATCAAATTCCTGCTCCATATGATATCGCCTCCTGTAAAATCTCATCACCGGCTCTTTTCCTCCTTTACCTGTCTTTCCTTAAAGCCTCCATCGTACTTTCCATCTTCCAGCCTGTCGTAAAAACAATCCTCTTCAATCGTTCCGAAATCCTCATACATCTGGTGAAGGAAGTCATTCTGCAGCTTCTTTGGTACATCATCATCCTTTGACATATCCTGATAAAAATAGAACTTCTGCTTGAGCTTTGCCCGGTAATCATAGATATCCTCTATCTTTTCCGGTGTGCCATACTCTCTTTTGTATGCCTTGAAATTCGTGGTTGAGAGTGTGGAACCAAGATAAATGCCATGCTCCCACGATACCCCGATTGTGGTATTGTCCTTTGTAGGCTTCTCATCCTTCGGATAACGCTTATACTCTGTCGCACCAAGGGCGATTGTAAGGGAACCTGACTTCATATCCATCACCACAAGATTTCTTGGTGATAATGCTTCAAGCACCATGTAATCATGGTCATTGAAGTTATGGAATGTCTGTCCCCTTTCAAATAATCTGTCCACACTTTCATAATGTAGGTTAAAATCATCTACCCAGCCCTTATCAGTCATTCCAATCTCCTTAAGCTTTGCAACACATTCATAAGAACTGGCTTCTTTATCAAACCGAAATTCTTTGGAATCGTTATAAAATCCTTGAAGAAAGTGTCCGAGCTGTACATCATCCTTACAGAATCTTGCGGATATCGTTACATTTGCCGCCCTGTAATACTCTGTAAAGCTTTCCTCTTCTCCAAGAGTTCTGCCAAGACAAAGCATCTGATCTGCCAGTTCTGACATATCATCAATAGAAACAAATTTCTTATAATCGTCCAATGACATAAGCATATTTATCTCTGTTCCCTTATCATTTTCTATTACCAGAACAACATCTCTTAAATCCATTCTTACCTCCATTCTCAGAGAGGACATCTGCCCTCTCTGAATTTTAATCTATGGTCGTCCTATCACAACTATCTTTCCGGTACTTGCAACATCACGATATACAACACCAAGACTCTCATTAAGTGCCTCTACAACCTTGCCATTACCGACATAAACAGCCACATGGCTGATATTCATATATCTTCCGTTGCTTGTAAAACTGTAGAAAATCAGGTCACCCGGCTGAAGCTGGTCATAAGTTACTGTCTTTCCTGCCTCATCTAGTCCCTGTGCCTCTGCCGCAGCTGTGGTTGCTCCACCATGACTTATATCCACTCCGGCATCCTTCCATGAGTAATATGCTAGTGAACTGCAGTCATAATAATTACCACTGTCTCGTAAATCCTGACTATATGGATAACCTACTCTGTGAAGTGCATAAGAGCAGACTGTTTTCTGTCTGCTGTCTGTAATTCCACTAAGGATTGCATTTATCTCATCCTCTGTCATGGAGCTTACTCCGGGGCTTCCACCTCCGCCACCACTGCCACTTCCTGCATATCCAAGCTGCCCCATAAAATCAGGACTCATAATCTGCTCAAGCATTTCCACCTGGTTAGCGTCAAATCCATACACCGAAATCATATCCCGATAAGATTTGAGTGTGACATTCACATACAGAACCGACTTCGTGACAGTAGTTACATTACCGTCTGCATCTGTTTCTTCCACATCCTTTGTTCCGGTGCTTGTGGTGTATGAACACATATCATTTACAACTGCCTGCAGCCAGCCTTTAGAAGTATCATTCATGACTGTTGCAGTATCTCCGACACCATGCTTGACCATATAGACTGCCATGATGTCATAGTAATTGCTTGGATTTTCTTCCATACCTTCATAATCCACATAGACAAGCTCTCCAAGGTCATATCCGGTATGCTCATTCACTTTCGTGTTCACATCCCGGTTAAACTCCTGCACATAGGCACTCGTTACTGTCTGCACGGTATCTCCTGATTCAAGTGGTGGCAGGAATAAAGCAAATGGAGAATTGTAAAGGATTGCTATCACCGCTATAACCGGAACCGCAATCATGGCAACTACAAGAACAAGTAATAAAAGCACCAATCCGATAATCGGTGCAGCTGCCTTTACCCAGGTAATCGCTTTTCGCACAATCAGATCCTTTACCAGCTTTGCCACACTATCCGTCTGATTCTCCTGTGCTTTCATCTTATCCAGAAAGAACTTTATCTTCCTGCTCCGGTTTGTCATCTTTTCATCCTTGACCTCTATGGACACACCTGCCGCATATCCGGCTGCCATGCCGATTGCCGTGCCTACTCCCGGTGCAACCGCTGTTCCTGCCGCCGTAGCAGCTGCCTTTGTAGCAGTTTTCGTTGCAACCTTGGCAGTAGTCTTTGCTGTTTCTTTTGCCGTCTCTTTAGCTACAGTCTTGGCTGTATCTTTGGCAGCTTTCTTTGCTGTCTTTTTTGCCAGCTTCTTTCCTGCCTCTACCTTCTTGATACGCTTCTTTGCCTCGGCTGCCGCCTTTTTCCTGAAAAGTGCAGCCCCCTTAGAAGCAGTTCCGGTAACAGGGCGGCTTGCTTCATATGCAAGATATGCTGCCTGCGATACCTCCTGACCGCCTTCCACCTGATCTGTTACTGCCCCGGCTACAAGTGCTCCAGTTCTTCCTGCAATGTGAAGATTCGTGTTCTTGGTCTTGATGGAAGTGTTTGATTCCTTAAGGTTTTGCTTGAATCTTGATAATCCCTTATTCTTCGGCTCCGACTGATGAATGGTACTCTTGCGATAGGACTTCTTTCTATCATCAGTTACCTTTGCACCAGCTGTCTTAGGACCTCTCTCTACTGTATAGATGTTACTCCCTTTAATCTTGGCTCCCTTTGGTTCGTGGGCATGAATCTTGGCTTTCTCCTTGGTGTGAATGACCATCGGTTTGTCATCAACCTTTCTAATTTTCAATTTTCTCACCTCCTACTTTGAAAAATAAAATAAGCCGCTAGGGAGCAAAAATTACTCCTTAACGGCTATGTAAAATCATTCAATATTCAATTATTAAAAGCAACATGAAACTGAAATTTTACTTTTCCTTATATTCATCTGGTATTGCTATTTGAAATGTTTCACACAACAGCATCACATCATGCACATCATTTTTATCGTGTTCATATCCCAAATGAAGCATTACCTGACTCAATGGTTCAATACAAGAAACAGTTATATCTCCAACTTTTCCAATACCGGAAAAAGTTTTTGATGGAAATATATCTCCCTCATAAACAATTCCGTCATCTGTAAATTCAAAACAATGTAAATCAATGATTCTTTGTTTATCATCTTTCCAGACAGTATGACCATCCGTTGTATAATCAGTATTTACTTCCTCAAATCCATGCTGCTTAATCACATAAATATAATCATGATAATGTTTCAGTTCAACAAACAAATCAATATCATTGTGTATTCTTGATTCTCTTTTAAGAAGTGCATCAACACCCCATCCGCCATCTAAATATACTTTAATTTCGTTTTGCAAAGCATATTTTATAATTTCACATGCATCTTCTGTACGTACCATAATCTATCCTCCAAATTCAAATCTTTGTATGCTTTCCAACTCACTAAAAGCCTGAAATTTGTCAGTCTTTCATCCTTTTTGTTATCAATCACCAATTAGCTGTAATCCATTAGGATTTAGCTGATATATTTTATCGCACACCTCTTCAATATACTTTCTATCGTGAGAAATGCTAATGACAGCCCCCGGAAATTCTCGGAGCATTTTTCTTATTACCGGACCGGACAATGGTGAAAAATTTCTTGTCGGTTCATCCAGAATAAGAACATTTGCACCACTTAAGCTCATCCTCAAGAGAAGCACTTTCGCCTTTTGTCCGCCTGATAACTCCCGAATCGGATGCTCCATTTCATCTGGTGTGTATTTAAGTGAACCAAGGTATGTTCTAATTCTTGTACGCTCTTCTTTATCTCCTGTTTTATCAAGGTAATCAACCGGTGTAACATCCAAATCCAGCAGGTCTTCATAAGTTTGAGGCATATATTCTGCTTTAATGTCATTCCGATTTAGGAGTTCTTCCGCTATCTTTTTTAGAAGAGTCGTTTTTCCTGCCCCGTTGGCTCCTATCATACAGATTTTTTCTGAACCTTTTATTTTTAAATGAATTCCTTCTGCTAAAATTCTTTTGCCATCCGGAGTCACAAGCTTTGAAAGTTCATATTCTATGACCGTTTTTCCTGCGGGAATGTGTGAGTTTTCATCCCCTAATTTGACAAAGATTGCTTCTTCCTGTTCCGGCATCTGAGTCATATTTTCATCTTCTTTTTCAAATCTTCGTTCCATTGCCTTAACCGTATGCATTTTGTCCTTTAAGTTTTTGGCAACAGACGGTGCTTGTCTGGTACAACTTCTTAATGCACCTTGTACACTCTGCATAACTCTTTGATATTTTTCATCGCGAATCTTTTTCTCCCTACGGTCACTCAGTGCCCGCTGTTTTTGGATTTCAAATTTATGAAGCCGTTCTTCCACATAGCGTCTATAGGGAAGCTTTGCCACGGTATATCTCGCCTTTGTTTTTCGTATAATCTGCTCGATATGTATCACCATGTTGGCAGTACGCTCTATCAGCGTTTCATCGTGTGAAATAAAAAGCACAATGTGCTTCCAGTCATTTATGATTTTTTCCAGTAATGTAAGCGTCGCAATGTCGATGTCATTGGAAGGTTCGTCCAACAACAGCACAGAAACATCGCGAATGAAAAGCCTCATAAGTTGTGTCTTGACTTTTTCGCCTCCTGAAAGACTACCCATTGTCTGGTTACTGTAGAAAAAATCATTTTTCATTCCAAATTTTCCCGCAATAACAGACAATTCTTTTAGGCGTTTTCTCCCAGAATATTTCCTCTTCAGAAAAATATTCGTATATTGTTTTTTCCTTATCTTCATCGAGCATCTCCTGCGGAAGATAACCAAGACGTTCGTGTCCCATTATCCTTTCCCCATCTGCTTCTATATAGTTTTCTACAAGCGACGGATTGTATATCCACTTCATTAATGTCGATTTCCATTTCCCTCTTCTCCAATAATAACTGCCTTATCTCCATCATTTAGCACAAGGTTGAAATCATTAAGAATTATTCTCAGGTCTTTTTTATGTGTTAAATTTAATTTTTTTATCTGCAACATTAAAGTTTCTCCTTTTCGAAGTCTGAGCCAATTATTATTTTGAACACACAAAAACGAGTCTTATTTTGCATACGCAAAAATAGACTCGCTAAATAGACCCTATTTCTTTTCCAAAAGGAAAACAAAGGAAATGCCTCTTGCGATAATCCAACTTAAGCGTACACAAAACAAACCTATTCTCTACAGGCTCAATAACTATATGTGTCTTACTTAAATCAAATTATCTATTAATCATTTCCTCACCTTACACAAAATGTGCCTTTCTTTCTTCTAATGGCAATACTATCATACTGTATTTTTTGTGTCAATACATTTCACCTTATGGAAGTGCAAATTAAAATTTTCTTTTCCCTAATAATTACAAATATTCCTTGGAAATTGCTTCCACACCATACATTTATATAAATGCATCCAGGTCCGCTGCATCCCCAATCAACAAATTCTCGTCAAAGTGTACGATATGCATATCTTAAAATCCAGCCACATGTTCTCCGGTACAAATGATACATTTTAGAACTGCTTCCTTATTTATTTTTCATATCGAATCTTATATGCTTTCTTCTTAAAAATAGGGAATATCTAATTTATTATCATCAAGGTCGGACATTCATCCGACCTCTTGATTATACTATAGATTCTATAAAAATTCATCTGTTATCACTGCAGCATTGCTTCTTTTTTCTTCTGTTCCGCAATCTTCTCATGAATGTTGGTATTATACAGCCTGTACAAATCTGTATCCTTACTAATCTGATTATCAAACGGAATTACCACCGAACCACACTTAATAAGTCCCATTCCAGAGGCGGTATTAGTTACGAACCGAAGCTGTGCCTCTGATACCCCGATAACCTCCGCCATCTTTGAACTGTCTGTATTTGCCTGCTTCAAGAGTGCCACAAACTCAGAGTTTGCAAGCATTGTGGTTGCTGTGTAATTCTGCAACAGATCGACAACATTCTGCGTGATACCGGTACAAAGACCTCCCTGCTTTCTTACCTTCTTCCAGAGCTGCTGCAGATATTTTGCAGAATACTCCGAATTAAGCAGGACATGGAACTCATCAATATAGAGCCATGTTGCCTTGCCTCGCTTACCATTCTCAACAATCCTGTTCTGAATGGACTCCATCATAACAAGCATTGTGATAGGACTAAGCTCTGTACCTAAGTCCCTGATGCCATAGACTGTAAATCTGTTATCCACATCCACATTTGTCTGGTGGTTGAAGATGTTAAGCGAACCATTTACAAAAAGTTCCAAAGACAATGCAATGTCTTTTGCCTCGTCCTCCGGCTGTGCCATGAGAATATCGTAAAAATCACTCATTACCGGGATATACTTCTCTTTGCTCCTTGCAATGTCGATATACAGTTTTCTCACACAGCGGTCGATGATTGACTTCTGTCTTGAATTTAAGCTGTCACCGATGCACTGCTCACAAAGACCAAGCATGAACTCGCCCTTTTCTCTTACCATTCCCTTGGAATCATTCGGATCAAGGCTCCATACATCCATCTCCAGCGGATTCACATAGTTATCCGTGTAGGTGGACATATTTACCACTGTTCCACCATAAGTCTCAGCAATATCAAAGTATTCGTTCATTGGATCTATAACGATTATTTCATCATCTCCCGACAAGAATACGCTGCCCATTTCCATCTTGCAGAAGAAGGATTTACCGGAACCCGGCACACCAAATACAAAGCCATTTCCATTGATGAGCTTCTTTCTGTTACCGATATTCACATTCTTGCTGATCTGATTGATACCATAATAGTTCCCTGTGCTGTCATTTAATTCCTGCACATTAAATGGCATAAGCACCGCAAGCGACTGGGTAAGAAGAGTACGCATTGTCTCCACCTGTCTTACTCCAATCGGAAGCGCTGTGTTGAGTGCCTCCCTCTGCTTTAAGTAGTGTGTATCAATCGTGCAGCTGTTACGCTTTCCGATAGTCTCCACTGTCTCACATACACTCTCAAGCTCCTTCTTGCTCTCTGCCATAAGAATAATGGTTACTCCCACGAAGAAAAGGCACTGGTCATTCTCACGGACATCATCCATGATTTCCTCAATCTCCTTTTTCTCCGTTCTCTTGGCATATGAGATTTCCGTAGAAAAATCGTTATTCTTATTACGGACTCTCTGCTGCTTAATGATATCCGACTCAATACCAAGGTATTTCTTCTGAAGCACCTTTGTTGTCAAATCCTTTGGAACAGGCACCACATCAATGCTCGTGATGGAATGAACCGGAAGGGAAGTAATCTCATTGATGAATCTGTCTGACAAACTGCTCGGATACTTTTTGATAAAAAGTGCCTTGCAGAATTTACTCTCATCCTCAAAATGGTCCGGGAAATATTTCACCATCCCATTGCACAGGTCATTTCTAAAATCTGCCCCGACCTTCTTTGCCTTTTTGATATCAAAATCAAAGCTGCCCTCATCTCCAAGATGATAATAGTCATAAAGCACTTTCAGCCTCTCATTTCCATTAAGAGGCACAATCTCCGCACCAAGCTCAATGAAAGCCTTGTGTATCGTTGCCTCAAGGGTTGCAAACTGTGCCTTCGCCTCCTCAAAGTTCTTTCTCTCAATCGTGATTGTCAGGTATCTCTCCTGCTCAATCCCCTGTCTGCCCTCAATAATCTTCTCCTCAATGATGTCATTGTAGATTCTTCTATAATTGTTGAAGCCATCGTTTTTCTCAGCAATCAGAACCTTGTCACGGAGTTCATCCATGTTTTTGTTCTTATTGTTGATCGTAATCTTATAATTACAGTCCAGCGAATTTAAGAACTTGCAGTATCTCTCAAATATGCCGATCTGCTCATCCTCCGTTGCTGTTGTGTAATTGATGTCCTGAAAGCGGTAGCATTTGGAATACTTATTTTTGCTTACTTCAAAAATGCCGTTTTCAGCCACCGCCATAATCTCTATGGTTTCCTGAATGGATTTAGGTGTCTTATACAAAGGCTCACTCGCCTTCTTTAATAACTTAAATCCGTCTGTAAATAAACCCATGTCTCTAACCTCGCTTTCTTATAATGAAAGCCCGCCGGGAACTTCACCCTGCGGGCTGTGTTCCCGACCTTGCGGTCAGATACTATTCGTTTCTAATGCATTGCCTTATATGCTGCAATGCCTGCTACTGCCGCCACAATGACTGCGACAAGTCCAAGCAGCATATTTCTCGTCTTTTTCTTCATCGCTTCAAACTCCTCCTGCTTCTTTACAGCCGAATCAGCTGTTACAGTCTCCGGTTCAGCCTTTCTGCCTTTCTTCTTTACCTGTTCATTCTGTTCTGCTTCTAACTGCTTTATTGCAGGCTCTCCCTCTGTTGATACATAGGTAAGCGCCCTGTTGCCAAACATAAAATGCAGTTTCTTTCCCATATACTCGTAGAAATTCATCCCATTAAAGGAATAGAAACCACCAAGTGCAATCGGTGCCACACAGGGAATTGCCACATAAGCAGAACCCGTAAGACCGATATACTTGTAAAGAAGAAGGACGATACCGCCACCAACCACTACGCTTGCAATGGAAAATATAAGCTGCCTTGCAGTAAGTCCCATTGCAACCGATTCCTGATAGCGGTCAATATCCTTGTTTACTTCGATTACCATTGTCCCTGCCTCCTATCTTGATAAATCCTTTGTCTCTGGCTTTCTTGTCATTCCGATATTTGCCTCATACTTATCCATTCCATCCGGACACAATTCCCTAAGCTTATCTACATTGAACAGATAAAGCGGATATTCGCAGAAACCACTCCTTTGCGTGAATCCTGTAAACTCTCCAAGGTCGTTATCTGTAATAAACTTTTCAATATCCGGCATGTCATTCACATTCAGATATCCGCAGTAATTTGGTGCTGCAACCGACAAATTCACAGTCACATCCCCAAAAGGTTCCTCATATCCATCTTCATTACACATAAGACCAATAAACATTGCCCTGTTATTCATATACTGCTGGATATCAAATGTCACCTGCGTTTCTCCGGTTATGCTTGAATTATAAGTAACCTGTTTCTTTTCATTATCCATTTCTACCTCCTTCTATAATCCAAATGCCTTGCTTGTAAGTGTCTGTGCACCCTTCACGCTTCCAACAGTCATTGCTATCGTAAATGTCATTTCACACAAATAAATAAGCGTCTGTGCCCAGTCAGCGTAACTTCCTGTAAATGCCGGAAGCCCTGCATTGATAAATGCATTACATACCACAATCGCAAGTGCCATCGTTACTGCCTCAAACACACACGAAAGAAAATATTTGCAGTAGGTAGCCATTGTATGACTGACCATTCTGTTTCCTGCCATCGTGGAGCAGGCAATCGCACCGAGCGGCACAATAATCAGTATCTTTAAGAACCTGAAATACACTGTGTAAATGATGAAAAATCCACAGATAATAATGATGATTGCAAGCAAAGCTGTAAGTATCAGCATTACTAGACTTTCACCAAATCCAAGTTCCTTAATGATATCTGCCTGTGTACTGTCAATAGCAAGCTGTGTCGTTGTCCCGGCAGATATAAGTCCTACCAGATTTCCTATGGAAGTAAAAAACGCTTTCATGATCGTGACATTATTTGCAACAAACCATTCTGCAAGTCCCAGTCGGATAAGCATACGAAATATAGACTCAAACCTCATCTCATCTTTTACATCTATGCTTTCCGAGCAGAAACCGATAACAAAGAACAGCACAACGAGGGATGAACCGACCGCTACAAAGACCGGCTCAATACCCTCAATAACTGCCCAAGGACCTCCGCCCTTGAAACTGACCGGTGACTGTCCAAGCATTGCAAAGACCAGGGATATCTGATTGTTCCAAAACCCAAACACCGCCTCAAGAAGTGCAAGGATCTTGTCTCCAAGCTTAAAAATATCCATACTTGTTATTCACCTCTTTCCTTTTACTAAAAGGGGAACTTTTTCCCCCATCTTAGAAGCCTAAGAATGTCAGTACTGTTGAAATACCAGCCATCATGACACCTGCTACAATTCCTTTCAGTGCAGAGTTCATGGTAGATGAATCCTGCTGCTGGTAGGCTTGTGCGAACTCCATAACATTCTTTGCAAGAATAATGACACCAACCGCACCAATGACTGCAATGATAAGTGTCTTTAAATTCTCAAGCGGCTGTGTTACTGCGGAAGTACCTGTACCTGCTGCAAAACAGGTAGTGCTCATAAGCATCACTCCCATAAGTGCTCCGGATAATGCCGGAACGAATCTCTTTTTTAAGTGAATGAATCTACTCTTCATGCCTTTCTCCTCCATCTGATTGTTGTTTGTTGTTGAAATAACCTGTTCTTTTCTCATGTTGTTTAATCTCCTTTTTTGAAGTGACAGAAGCGGAAAAAGCCAGAAAGGAATACACATATTCCAATCCGGCTAGCTTTCCGAACGGAATATATGCATTCCTTTCTGTCCTGTTGATAGTTACTCTATGATAATCAGGCAATGCCTGTTGTACTGGTTAATCGGGCTTTCCCCGATGCGTTTTTGCTGTGACCATCTCCTTTCAAGGTATGAAAAAAAGCACCTTACCCATATTGGCTAAAGTGCTAATTTACTCTCAAATTTGCTTTATTCTAAAAGCATTCCATCAATTATTGCAAACTTTGTCTTAAATATAGATCTATTCTGGCAATATCGTAATATGACATCCTGTACATAAGGTCTTGTACAATAACTGTCTACCACAATCTGTTTATCTTCCTCTTTCTCTATCCTCTTAAATATGCCTTTTGCATTCCAATCCGTCTTTACAGCATCTACTAAATCATTACTCATCTCAAGATGTGATAAAATCGTGGAATTCAACTCGGTTTTAATTTCAGATATTTGTCCATAGTCATTAAGTTGCTTCAATTCTCTCTTAATTGCCTCCGTGTAACTTGTCATATTATTATCTCCTATCAATAAGTATTCAGGTGTTACATCTAGTGCCTTTGCTAGTTGTAAAAGATTATACGCACTTGGCTCTTCATTGAGTCTACCTTGTTCATAACGTCGTATACTCTGAACAGATATATTTGTTATCTTACCCAGCTCTTCCTGTGTATAGTTTCGTATATTACGCAACTCTTTTAATCTATCTGCAAAGTCTTTTCCGTATTCATCCTGTACCTCCAATATAAAATAATTTCTGTCTTTTGTAACTGCTCACATGTTAGTAGTCCAATAAGCTGAAGCATACCATGTGAGCAAATTATATCATATACTCTGTAATATATCTAAAAACATTACTGCTTCTTTCGATATGAACTCATCTTCTCCACAGTAACCTCCGGATAGAAATACGTCAGAATCGTTGACTTTGGAACTCCTGCCGCAAGTGCCTTCTTCACCTCTTCTTTCTGCTCCGGCGTATATGACCAGTGCAGCATTCTGTTTGTAATGGTATCTTCCCACTTAGGTTTTCCCTCTCAGGATTCCTTACAGGCTTAGCACCAGCACTTCCATTAGAAGTGTTGGCACTTTCTGCAGCATCAGACTTCTGCGATTCATCGACATACTCAAGCTCATTCGCCTGCTCCCTGTCAATCTTTGCTTTCTGCTCTGCTTCATCCTGCATGGAGAATCTTCTGCTTAATTCCGCATCACCAAGCATCATAAACTGCTCATAGGTAAGAGAATCTATATACACATTCTCGCCCTTATCCTTCAGCTTTTCATAATACTTAACTGCCTTGTCTGAAAGAATCTCAAATGGCGGACCGATAAGATTATCTGCTCCTCTTATCTGATGAACATAAGGCTCTCCCTTGCCATCTGCTGTCTGGTTAAACATCGGATGATTGAACGGTATGAACTTATTGTCCATGATAGGATCAAAACCACGGATAAAGATAATACATTTTATTATCCAGCTCTGACTTCATCGGGTGTAAACAATTCTCTGCCTAATACATCATAGTTTCTTGAAGAGCTTCCCTGTCTGCCCTTTGTCTCACCGCTTGACTTCTTATCAATCGTACCTTTTCAAGCAGCTCCGACACATACTTGTTGCGTACTCTGCTCGTTACCACCAAGGTAGATAAGGTATCACAGTTGCCAGGGATTGTCTCCGGTATCTTTGAAAGTGCTTTTAGCTGTGCAAAGTTCTGAATGATGATGATACTTGAAATCTCACGGCTTCGCATTGTCGATAACAACGAACAGAAGTCATCTGGCAATGCGACATTCGCAAATTCGTCTAACATAAATGTCACATGGATTGGCAGCCTGCCTCCGCAGTTAAAGTCCGCCTGATAGTACAATTCCTGAAATATCTGCGTATATAACATACCGATAATAAAGTTATAGGATTTATCACTATCCGGGATTACACAAAACAGTGCTGTCTTTGTCTCACCATCCCCATTTACTCCAATACCGATATCGGACAGATTAAGCTCATCTTTTGAGAGTAATCGTAAAACCTGCTTATTCTCAAGAAATGCAAGTCTTGAGTTGGCACTGATGATAATGGAACGGACGGTATCTCCTGCACCTCTCATACATTTGTTGTACTGCTTTACTGCCGGATGATTAGCTCAAGCGGAGAACTTTCCTCTAAAACTTCATACGCACATCCAGCTTTGATGCTTTTCCTGTTCTGTAACCTCTGCTTCTCCAGAAGTTTAAGTACTGTCTCAAAGTTTCTCTTTGCCGGCTGTACCTCCAGCCACACATAATAAAAGATAGCCTGTAAGAACAATCCTTCCGCCTTTTCCCAGAACGGATCACTTGGTGTCGCTCCCTTTGGTGTCGTATTGCTGATAAGGTTTGTAATCAGCTTGACCACATCTGTTTCCTCTCTGATATAGGAAAATGGATTGTAACAGTCTGATTTATCCATCTCTAACAGATTTATGACTTTCACATTATATCCGTTATTCTTTAGCATCTGACCGCAGCTTCTAAGGATTTCTCCCTTTGGATCGGTACAGATAAAGGAACAGTTATGCGGCATCTGCATAAGATTCGGCTTTACTTCATAAAATGTTTTTCCTGCTCCGGAACCACCACAGATAAGTATATTTCCATTGAGCTTGAGTCTCCTAAAATCCAGCGACATCTTCACATTTTGGCTGAGTATCCGGTTGAAATTCTCATCCTTATCTGCAAGTATCTTGTTGACCTGCTTCGGATTTTCAAATCTTGCCGTACCAAATTCCTTACCGGGCATATAGTTTCTCTGACTGGTATAATACATGACAATAGCCATCGCATAGATACCTAATGCAATGGCTACTGCTTTACTGTATTGGAATTGTAATAGTTGGCAAAGGGAACAGCACATACCTCATTGAATCTGTCCATAAATTCATTAAAGGCAATCCCTTCCGTCCACGCACCATTTATCAGATAACCAAGATACCCGGCTAACACTGCACCCACAAGAATGAATATCAGTGAAGGCTTTTTCTTTGTTGTCTGCATGGGCTGCTACCTCGCTTTCTTCGTGGTAACAGTTTTCTTCTGTGCTGTCTTTTCTGCTGCTTCTGTACTTTCTCGTAACGCTCCTGACAGATGACTCCACCTTGTCATAGTGAGTATAAAGCTCGGTTCCTTTCTGAGTTGTCACCACACGATTCTGCTCATCGTAAAGCTTATAATCCTTGGTTGAATCAAGGAAGGTAAGCATTGTCTTTCCACCATGAATCTCCATGATGTTTTCCTTACGGAGCCATACATATTTTGCCTCTTCTCCCCATGTGCCGGGAACTCTGGTCTTAACAGCATGGTCATTCTCTTCTATAATCAGCTTCTTGCTGATAGTCACATCTGACAGGTTCGCATTCTTTGATGCCGCAACCGCCCTCATTCTCTCAGCAAGGTCCTGATAGCCTCTGACACGGTTGATAAATGCATCCTTGTCCATCATGACTGTATGGGTGCCATCCTCATTCTTACTGCCAAGCACACCGATTGTCTCAAGCTGTCTGATAACACTTTCAGCCTGCTCACCATTGATACTGAAATTCTCCTTGACCTGATCCACACTGATAGCTTTCTTTTCCATTGCAAACATTCCGACCTTTTCGATCAGTCCGTCAATGGCAGAATTTACCTTATCCCCTTCTATCGTGTGGCTTTTCTCGTTTCCCTGCTGTTTCTTCAAAAATCCATTAGCTTGCCAAGGGATTTTCATCTCCATTCTTCAGATAATCGTCAAATGTGGCAATCTTGCCAAACTTGAGTTTCTGTATCATCATATTCACACGTGGAACTGCCTCTGTATGAAAGATTACCTCACTCAGTCCGTCTTTCCTGTTGCAGTCCGGAAGTACTGAATAGAGTATTCCATACTTCTTTGCCATCTTTTCAACCTTTTTCATATCTTCGGTATTAAACTGTAACACCTGTAAATCGCCACCTTTTAAGATCAGCTTTCATGGATGTCTTGCCAAGTGACTTTTCATAATCAAGCATCCCTTTTAAGAAATCTATTGCCTTCTGCATGGCAGCAATGCCGCCGCTTCCTACCTTCATGGCAATCTCAATGCCATCATAAGCTACACGGATGATCTGCACCGCTTCCTGAATCTCTTCTGCCATTATCGCACCTCCACTTTCTCTCTGACTGTTGTTTTAAGCGTTTCTGTCTCTGTAGTACGGATTTCCTCGGCTGATACATCAATACCATAAGCAGTCAAAATATCTGCCAGATGATTGATTGCTTTCTCCTCCTCGACACGATACATTTCAAGTGCCACAAGCAGGTTTTCCACCTGTTCCACCCATGCAGGCTTCATATCATATTTAGCCCTGTATGTGACCATAATCTCGTCCGACTCAGCCTTATCCGCTGAATGTGCCAAAGCTTCAATAAGAGAAATCGTGTCTTCCTTGCTGCCGCTTCTGAATGCGAACTGGACAACAAAGTTTTTCTCTTCCTCTGTAAATTGATGCTCCACACCATTCATCTCTGTTACTGCTTCATTTACTACTGCTAAATTCATAAGTTCCTCCTAATCTGCCATGCTGTTTTCAAGCACAGCAATCTCAATGATCTCCTTCATCTTTTCCGCTGAAATGTTGTTGTTTATAAGCTCTACAAGCTGTGACTCAGTAAGTCCCTTTTCTATTGCACTCTTAATCTGCACAAGCTGCGCCGGAACAAGGTCTCCCGATGCAACCAGCTTTACAATGTCTGCCCTTGACTTTTTCTTAAATGACAGTCTTGCAAAAAGGCTCACCACTCCGCTGTTGCTGCTCTTTCTCACACTTCTCTCAATCGGAAGTCTCTGCACCACATTTCCAGTACCATCAACTACCGGAATCTGATAATAGACCGGAATCCCGTTTGCCACAGCCTGCATATTCTGAGGAACTGCAACTGTATCAACCATCTTTTTATCTGCCTGTGATACGGACTGGCTTTCCTGCGGCTCTGCCTTACTTTCTGCTTCTTTTTTATTCTCTGTGGCAACACTTATGATCTTATCTTCCAATGACTCTATTCTGTCTCCCATACGCTTCATCTCCTTATCCTTTTTCTCAATATCATCCCTGAGTCTTGCAATCGTACTGCTTGCCTTATTCAGTTCATTCTGCTGACTGTTGATAAGAGCATCCTTATCCTGATTCTCCTTGACCAGACGCTCCCTGACTTCCTCGTCATCTTTGGACGTTTCTATTTCAGAAAGCTTCTTATTCAAGGCATCATACCTTTCATTCTGATGATTTATCTTTGCAACCACTTCATCCATCTGAGAAATAAGTGCTTTCACATACTCAGACTCTTCCGGAATCTGTTTCTTGACTTTATTCAGCTGTTCCAGAACTTCCTCATATAATCGTCGCATGGTAATAGGTTTTTCCCCTTTGTCCATAACCTCCTTAATTGTCTGAACAGGTACACCCTTTTCATAAAATTCAAGGGACACCTGCATCTGATGAACCGAATACTTGGTATTCTTGATAATATCAATCACATCTTTTGGAACATCCTTGTGCAGACATTCCGATAAAATCTTCATCTGTTCAATGTCGTATGACTTATTGAGATAAAGGCTGATCTCCTCCTCTTTCAGTCCATATTCATAATCACTTTTTACAAGAGCAATCGTATCTTCACTAAAATGCTTATTTCGGAGAAGCTGCAATTTTTTCTCGATTGCTATCGCACTAAGCGGTTCTCTGTTTTCTTCCATATATGCCTCCTAACTACTAAAAAAACAGCCTAACGTTCTGGCTGCTCTTTCCTGTCTCGTATTGTCTCTTTGTTGTACTGTGCATCTTTTCCATCTGATACGCTGTCTGGAATAAGACTCTTCCATATAGATTTACCAATATTCAACTCTTTGAATACTGCCCTTTCTTTTGCACATGCTTTGGAATACTCCTCTTTATAATGTTTACGCAGTGCTTCCACCTCTTCAAGGCTATATCCCCGTGATAAAAGCTTCTGTTTCAAAGTTTCCCATTGCAGATGCTCATCCGTAAAAAATTCATCTCCCTGGAGGAAAGACTTCTCAGCAGGTTCTAACTCTTTCATATCATCTGCTATATCAAAAAGTTCTCGACTTCTCTCCCTAGCCTTATAAATGCGGCTTTTCTCTGCTGAAACTTCTTTTCTTTTATCTGTCAATGAGCTGATTACACTGACAAGCTCCTCTGCTGAATGAATGTCATGATTTACAAGGAACAAATACTCCTCCTGCAGTTTATGCATCTTACGGATATCATCCTTATACTTCCATACCTGACTGTATGGCTTCTTTTTCAGCTTTCCTATCCGGTATAGCTTTGCATAGTATCTCTTTGAAGCCCCGACATCTTTGCCCTTCGGTATCTTCTCACCTTACACTTACAAAGAACCGGTTGTACTTCTTTCTGCTGTTCCCGGTAAAATGAAATATCCTCTTTTTCTATCCTTTCCCGGATTACCTCATCAGAATACATGTCACCTAATGTCTTACATCTGCGAAATCTCGTCATTCCTTGTGGCTTTACCGCCAGATACTTTCCCTGCTTGACCTCATATCCTTTGTCAGATAACAGCTCCAGAAACTGCTCATAATTTCCTGCCTGCAGTATGCAGGAATCCAGGTCTCTCTTAATCATATCTGCCCATACAAAACTGCCTTCACGATATTCGCTCCAGTCCTTATAGCTTTCATGCTCTTTTTCCTTACTGCCATCATCAACATCAATGATCGAAAGACCATATTCCTGACACAGCTTATTCGTGATTGGCTGGATATACTTTGCCCAGTCTCCTTTTTCATAGCGATACTTTTTCCCATCCACAAAACTCACACTGTTAAATACAATGTGTGAATGAACATGTGCTGTATTATCATGCACCACATATACTGCCTCATATGATTTTCCAAGATACTCTTCCACGAATCTGCGGGTTATCTCAAATGCCGTATCAGGATTCACTTCATCTTCCTTAAATGAGAGAATGATATGATATCCCTGCCTTTTATCAACTTTTCCAAACTTCCGTTTTGTAGCTTTCATCTGTTCAAAAGCAGAATCGACCTGACAGTTGATTGCACCAACGAGCCTTCCATCCTGTGTTTTCTCCGGATTCATCACATAATCAAGAGATCTCTTCAGATGTTTTCCGTGAAAATGCCCACCACAATCCTTCATATTAAGGATTTTACTGATTGCCAATCTTTACCACCGCCTCATCTACCTTCTGATTCAGTTTTCGCATATAAGCTATCAGCTGTGTCTTATCTTCCTTGGAATACAGCCCGGCATTATTGTTAAATACTATCTGGTTGATATTTATTCCAATCCTGTTGACTTCATTAATGAGTTCCTTCAGAATCTTCCTTACTTCCGGATAATCATTTGGTTTCTGACTGATAAGAAGACGGATATACTCAGCCTCATTCATTCCATTATCACATGCCTTTTTTGCAAGCATCTTGGCTTCCTCTGGCATTAGTCTTAGTGTTTTCCTAATACAATGAACTTTATCTGCCATAGACTCACCTTCCTCTCTTACCCGTACTATAATCTTTAATTCCTTCTGCAACTGTCACCGCAGCTTTTTCCAAATCATCCCTGCTACTTAGATGGCTAATGAATGATTCCACCAAAGCAGCCGCCATTTCATCAATCTCCTTTGCATAACAGGTCTTTTCAAACAACCTGTCCAGCCTCTTTTCATCTGCTTTCAAACTGTCATACTTATCCTGAAACTCACTGTAATCTTTAAAATCCTTTGGATCATTCCTGTGTGCATCAGCATCAAGTATCAGTTCATAGTTCCATTCACAAACAGTATCTATAACATCATCTATCGGGTATGGTTCAATTTCACCATTCTCCTCAGCTACATCCTGTCTGTACATCTTCCCATCAGAATCTATGCCAATAGCATAATCATGACCTTCCATATAGTTAAGCAATATTGCAGCATCTTCTATCGAAGGGTTAAGTAAGATATCAAATGTGTCTGCCCAGGCAATCAGTTCTTCTGGTTTTGAAAATAGCGTAACTTCTGCATCCATTGCTTCCTTGCACCTCCTTATCCGTGTTTAGTAAATATTCACCAAAGCTCCAGTCTCCAGTTAGTCCCCGGCGACTGCTAGATACGCATTAGAGACATCTCTGTCCTAATGCCATCTAGTTAGGAGAAAATCTCCCTAAAACCCTCTGTTTATGAAAGTGGGGCGCTTTTTCCCCACTTTGCTACTTTGGGGCGCTTTCTGCCCCATTTTGTTATTTTGGGGGCGCTTTCTGCCCCACTTTTATTTTACTTCAGTCCGGATTTTGTCGTGTCCAAATTGTGGGGCACTTTTTCCCCACTTTGACATTGGGGCGCTTTCTGCCCCACTTTGCTATTTTGGGGCGCTTTCTGCCCCACACATCAAAATCCGGTTTCTCATGCCCTGACTGGTTCATCTGCTCGCTTATTCATCCTGTTCAGATTAAGCTTTGCCGCTACAAGCCACTCGTTGTAATCCTTATATCCGGCAGGTGGCGGACAGTCTTCTACCTCATATCCAAGCTCATAATACTTTCTCATAAGTTCTGCTGCTGCTTTTCTCCCGGCTCATCTCCATCAAGGCAGAACCGGATGGAAGTAATCTGCGGATGTTCCCGAAGAAAAGTCTCAAGTGGTGCATCTGCAAGCATCCCAAGTGCCAGCTTATTTGATTCATAATCCGCGAAGATATCCACATAACTCATAAGGTCGATTGCAGCTTCAAATACTACAAGCTCTGTACCGTTAACATTTACCACATTAAATCCATAGTTCTTATCATTTCCTGTGACATCACACTTGAATGGCTTACCCTGCTTATCAAACACTCCCCGCATACTTGCAAATCTTGTCACTCCATTTTTATCATTTCCTTTGAAAACAACATTGTGGTAATGCCTGCTCTCATAAATCAGTCCATCTTTTAAAAACAGATCTATGACAGTCCTGCTGATTCCTCTCTCCTGATTCAGATATGAAATAAGATAGGAATTATCTCCCGCCGGTTCCGGTAGGACAAATGGCTTTCTCTCCTCTGCCTGCTTCTGCGATACCTGATGAACAAGTGGCTGCTTTACAGGATTCTCGATCCTTCTATATCCTGCAAAATCTAAAAGCCAGAACACAGCCTCTTTTACACTCATTCCACAAAATATCCGTAAGAAATCTATCTGTGAGCCGCCATTGTTGCCTTTGTCAAACTGCCTTGACCATCTGTACCAATGGCTTCTGTTGTAAATGCGGATGGAATCCATCTCTTTTAAAGTGTGGTATTTGCCAATCCTCTTTACTGTATACCCAAGACTTTCTGCAACTGCACACAGGTCAACACTCTTTGCTATGGCAAGCTCTTCATCCGTAAATCTTCCATCCATGCTTTCACCTTGCCTTTCCCTGCTCTGCTACAAGCGGTGACTTGATATCAAGTGTCCGGTAATCTGTGCTCAGGGTAATCTTAGGATTATCAATCATGCCTTTTTCCCTGAAACTGAAAATTCACGATTGTCTCCACCGACTATGATATGGTCAATGAGTGGTATTCCCATCAGTTCACACAGCTTGTTCATGCGGTCTGTCATCATGGTATCAGCCTTACTTGGAAATACGTTCCCGGATGGGTGACAATGGATTAACATCATGCTTGCCGCATTGCTTAGGATACTTGATTTAAACAGCTCTCTCGGATGTGCCATTGCCTCATTTAAAGAACCAACACTTGCAAAATGCACATTGATAGGTTTTAAATCTGACCTTAGATTGACCACACACACTACTTCCCTGTCAAACTGGCACATACAGTCTCCCATGACAGCAGCTATATCCGCCGGATTGTTAAAAGTGTGCTCGAATAAATCGGAGCATCCTTTACAAGTCTTACCGAAACCACATCAAGCTTGAAGTCATTCTTCTTTGGCATCAGACACCGCCTCCTCTCCAAACTCGACACGGATAACAAAATCACCTTTCTGGCTGTTTATGAGAGCAATGAGTTCTTCCATTGTAAGTTCCTGCTCCATAACTGCCTCCTATCTGGACTTTTCCTTCGCATCATATACAAGGGAGGTTCTGCAACGATACCATCAAGTCTCTTGTTAGGTGTATCAGTTGCAAGTGTGAGTTTTCTTAAATCCTTATCATAGTGATATACCTGATTGGAAAGTCTCTCGTCCAAAGACACCTCCTGCATATTTACCTCGACTACCATCTGTGCAAGCATCTCAGGGCTTCCCATATCTGAAGATACTGCAATAACCTCATGCACGCTCGAAGGAGAATATAAAGGTCACTCTCTAAACTCTCTGCCAGCTCATGAAGCTCATTCTCATAAAGCATGGATGCTGCACCATTGATACCCTTTTCATTGGAAATCACCCACATCGTCTGCTCTGGTGGAATCTCGGCTATCATCATATCTGCAATCTCCTGTGGCATCCATCTCTTGCAAACATTTCTCTCATAATGTCATTCATGCTACGAACGACAGGTGGGAAGAGTCTTCTTGTGTTTTCCGCTGCACACTTAAAGAGCTGTTCCTCGCTCATTCCAAGTCTTTTCGCAAATTCATTTGTAATTTTTGAACTCTGCACCGCATCCTTATCTGCACTGATTATTACCTTATACACAATAGAAAGATCCTGGAACTCTCTGTGCGGCACCTGTTCCAAAAATGTCTTATTCTGCTCTGTATTGATGAGCTGGAATACAATCTTCTCGTTAGCATCCTTCATAATGCTGTCCACATCAACAACCGGAGCCTGCTCATATGCCCTTTCCATAAAATCACATGCAGCCATAAGTGTTTCCTCAAGATCACCACAGTCCTGATACTTCTTATACATGTCATTGATATAAATCGTAGGCGAAATGTTCCTGCCTTCTTCTCTTAAGATGATGCCATCAAGAGTCACATTCACCTTTTCCACTGGCTCTGCCACAAGCTCCATTCCTTTGAATTTATCAGGCATATAATCCATAAACTTTTCTTTTACTACTTCCTTAAAATCTCGTAATTCATCATATTACGGTTCCTCCTTAATCTAAATTGTCATATAAAATTCCCTCATCATCGGGATTATTGTGTTCTCTGTAACTGTTGTCTTCTTCGATTCCCATATCAAAAGTGGTATGAGATTTTCTTTTCTTTCTGTAATAATTCTTGAGAAACATGCACTTTCTACAGTTCTCACAGAATAATTCTTCTGGCGGAATACCGAGTGCCTTTGCAATCCTGTTCAACGTTCCCGTCTTTGGAACTCTTGAACCATTTTCGTATTGGGCAATTCTTACATCACCTCTATTTTCAAAACCACTTTTCTCGCCCAGTTCCCTGAGTGTCATTTTTTGTCGTTTTCTGTAATATCTGATTCTTTCTCCTACCACTGTTTGTCCTCCAAATCAAAAGCGGAGAACATAAGTCACTGGCTTACATTCCCCGCAAGGTTAATTATTACTGTTTATTCTTTTCTTTCTTCCACGAAGTCCGACTCAACACCTGTAATAAGTGCAAGTGCACCAATTCCAAGATAAAGAAGCGGATTTGCATTGTCGCCTGTCTGTGGAAGCTTAGGCTCTGTCGGTACATTGACAAGCTTAAGAGTTGCTACAACAACATCCGGTGCATTGTCATCATATCGAAGAGTTACATCATGGGCTGTTTCATCAAGGATATATCCGTCAGCTGCTTTTGTCTCAACTACTGTATAATGGATATCTTCCTTAAAAGTTCCATCCTCGTTGTAGTACAGATAGGAAGCTCCTTGCTCTCTGCATGACCATTCTTGTCAGTAGTGAGTGTATCAAGCACCTTTCCGTCCTTATCTCTTACTTCAAATACAACACCCTCGATTGGCTTTCCGGTTACTTTGTCAGTTTTCTCAATGACAATCTTACCGACTGCCTGCTCATCCTTCATGGATACCTTCTGGATTTCTGCTGTCTCCTTTACTTCAAAGGTTACATCACTTGCCACCTTATATCCATATGGTGCAGATTCCTCTCTGAGTGTGTACTTTCCGACAGGAAGTCTCTCAATCATATGAGTCTTTCCTGCCTCTGATGTCCAGCTCTCAACAAGCTTTCCATCAGCATCAATAACTGAAAGCTTTGCTCCAGGTAATTCTTTCTCGCCTGTGATATCAGTCTTTGAAATCTCTACCTTGATCGGTGCATTTTCAAATGCTGCCTTAAACTCAATAACCTTTACCTTATCTCCTGATATGAAGCATCCACATCAAAAATCTTATCAGACTTCACATAGCCCTTTGGTGCCTCAATCTCTTTGACATAATACTGTCCAAGCGGAAGGTCAGAGGTAAAATGTTACTTTGCCATCCTTTCCAGTAACACCTCTCTCAATCTGTGTATCTGCTTTGACAATAACCTTTCCATCCTTATTTACGATATCTTCTTTCGCATACAAACCAAATACAGCACCTTCAAGCTCTTTCTTTGTCTCTGAATCAGTCTTTGTAACAGTAATCTGCACTTTCTGACGCTCATTTGTCACATCCATTCCTGCGAAACAACCTTTGTATTCTGGTCGATATAGGAAAGGTCTGCCTCAATCGGTGTATCATCTAATACAAATCCATCAATGGTCTTTGTCTCAACAAGATAATACTTGCCAAGTGGAAGGTCATCAATTCTTGCGATACCCTTATCATTTGTCACGATGGTTGCCACCTTGTCTCCTGCCTTATGATATACAGTGTCAAGTCCGTCAGCACTTACGATATCCTCTTTTGCATATACATCAAAGTTACTCCTGCAAGGCTGTCCTTGAAGAAATTGAAGATAAAGTCATACCAGTAACCCTTCATAAGAGTAGTATCTGTTACAAATTCGCCATCCTTATTGATGACAATGGAACCTGTAGGTACTTCATCCTTCATCTCTACATGCTGCACTTTGCCTGTATCCTCTACTGTAAACTGGATATCAGTTGCCTTGAGGTATCCGTAAGGAGCAAATTCCTCACGAAGAGTGTAAGTCTCTCAACTACAAGTCTCTTGATTACATGTGCTTCCTTAGCATCAGATGTCCATGTGTCTACCACATTTCCATCCTTATCAAGTACAGTAAGTGTTGCACCTGTAAGCTCTGCACCGCTTGTGATATCTGTCTTTGTAAACTCAAAGGTTGTAGGGAGTGTTCTTATACTTGCTGTTATATACAGCAGTCTTAACATCCTGTCCCTGATATTTTGTATCAAAGTTTACTGCTTCCTCATTTGTCACATATCCGGCAGGCTTTACAAGCTCCCTTGCAACATATTTTGCAAATGGATAATCCTTAACAAAAGCAATCTTTCCATTCTCATCAGATGTTGCCTTCTCAAAGTGTACCTTTCTCGATAATAACCCTGCCATCAGCATTCTTGATATCCTCATCTGCATAAAGACCAAATACTGCACCTGCAATCGGTGTGTTATCTTCTGCATCAAGCTTAGTCACTGACATATCAAGCTTCTGTCTGTCATCAGAGAAAGTAAGACTTTCCTTGATAACAGGTGTCTTATCATCCACATATGTGAATGTCACTTTCTGCTCATTTTAATACATATCCGTATGGAGCTTCCACTTCCACAACTCTGTACTGTCCAAGAGGAAGATTCTTAACTGTTGCCTTTCCATCCTTGCCAGTTGTAAGAGTTGTCACAAGGTCTCCCTTGCTGTAATACTTAATGCGGTTTCCGTCTGCATCCTTCTGGTTGTCTGCTGTGTAAATATCCTCGGCAGCATAAACTTTGAATTTTGCTCCGGCAAGTGAGCCTTCCTTATAAACAAACTCTTTCTCATATGAGCTTGCAAGAAGTCCTCCCTTGAATCCATCAAGTACCTCTCCCTTCTTTCTACAGTCAGCTCTCCCTGCAGGGGCATCGGAATATTCCACAGTAATGATTGCATCATTTGTATCACCATCTATTTCAAATGCTGTATCAGTATCAACAGAGATGCTGACATACTTATCATTTACAACATATCCGTATGGTGCAGATACTTCCTCAATACGGTAGTTACCGATTTTAAGTGCTTCAGGTAAGATTAAATCTCCATCATCGTCAGTAAAGAATGAAGTATGCTCTACCTTTGACGGATAAGTTGTGTACTGCTTCACATATTCGTTCTTATCAATATTGAAGATTTTAAACTCTGCGTTTGGTACAAGTACTGTCTGCTTTGTATCAGAATCCTTCTTGATTACACGAAGCTTTGCTGTAAACTCTCTGTCCAAGAAAACTCTCCATGTCTGAGGCTCTGTTGGATGATTCTCCTTTATCTTTACCTCAAATGGCTTGATTGTCTTCATGTTATGCGGAGTCTTTGATTCAACTACCACATAAGTTCCATAAGGAATTGCAATGGATACTGCATGTCCCTTTTCATCGGATGTGATTGTTGTTGCTCCGTTTTCCCCGATTACCACAGGAGTAGCCTTATCAAAGTCATAACTTCCATCTGCCTTTACGGATAAAGAAGATTTTAAGTATGCTGTGAACTCTGCACCTGCCAACAAGCCTGCTTCAGTATCATCGCCATTGTCAGATACCTTGATAAGCTGGAATGGCTGCTTGATGACCTGCTCTGCTGAGGTTGTGCTTCTTGATACCTCTGCTACAAGGTCTCCCTCATAGTCGCATACTACATCGTGCTCCTCTTCGTCTAAGAGATACCCCTCTGATGGAGTGATTTCTTTCACATAATAGTTTCCAAGGTAAAGGTTATTGACCTCTGCTTCGCCATTCTTATCTGTTGTAAGTGTTGCTACAAGGTCTCCTGCCTTGAATACGACTCCTGTTGCTCCGTCCGGATGCACGATATCGTTTCTCGCATAAAGACCATAAACTGCACCTTCAAGGCTTGCATCTCCCTGGGCTACTGCCTTGCCTGATTCCTTGTCTACCTTGTAGATATGAATCTTTGCTGTAGTTCTGTCATTCACAAATGTGTGACTGAATGATGCCTTTGCCTGTGTTTCAGGTAATACATTGAAATTGAAGCTGTAAACATCTTTACTGTTTCTGATATACGCATATGGTGCCTGTGTCTCTTGGATATAATATCCGTTAGAGATTGGCAGATCCACGCTGTAGCTTGCCTTTCCGTCCGCACCTGTAGTTACTGTCTCAAGAGCTGTACCCTTTGTGACAATAACCTGTCCGGCATAGTTTTTGATGTCATTTCCGGCATAAAGTGTGTACTTGCCACCATCAAGAGGGTTCTCTGTGTCAGAGTCCTTCTTTACGACAGATACATCCGCTTTCTGTCTTGTATTCTCAATCGTAGTTGATTCATACTGTACTGTCACAGTCTGGTCCTTATACTCAACTGCTACTGTCTGAGGTGTGGTATTGATTGTATACCCGTCAATGCTCTTAATCTCAGTTACCACATAAGTTCCAAGATGAAGGTCAGATAATACCACCTGTCCGTCAGTTCCTGTTGTAAGGCTTTCTGCCACAACATCGCCGGCACTATACACCTTTGTACCATCTGCCTTATAGATATCTGCTCCGGCAGTTACCTTAAAGGTTGCTCCGGAAAGCTTCTTTTCTCATAAGTGAAATTGCTTCCATTCCATGAGCTAAGCACCTCACCCTCTTTATAGATTGTGATTGCTCCAAGCTGCTCTTTATCTGTTGCAGAGATTCCCGTTGTCTGTCCTGCTTTTACAGTAAGTGTATGAACTTTACCGGAAAGGACATATCCCTTTGGTGCGGTAATCTCTTTTACATAATAAGTGCCTGCGACAAGTGCAGCTGACTTTGCATATCCGTTTCCATCTGTTGTCATGGTCTGTACTCTGTTTGTGCATCCGCTGTCAGAATAGATTCCATAGACTGCACCGGAAAGCTTCCCGCTTGACTCATCTGTCTTTGTAAGCTCACCATATCCGATGTTCTCTGTCTTGACCTTGATATATGCTTTGATAGGATCTGCTGTCGGTCTTTCAGAAATAAACTCCTGATAACCGCTCTTGCCCGTAAGCCAGAATACACAGCTTGATGTTGTCTCAACCTTACCAGCATTGGATGTGAATGTTCCTGTTGTAGCTGTAGTATTCACGCTCGTTGAAGAGATTGTAATACTGTTGCCATTCTTATCAACAGAATATCCGCTGATGCCAAAATCAAAATCCGATAAAACACCATTGCTGTCAGATAATGTTGTTTCAAATCTCTGACTTCCCTCATTCCACTTTAATTCATAAGTTGGTGCCTCACTGGTTCTGCGTGATGCAAAACTTGGAAGTGTTGCATTGTAGGAGCTGCTGATATTGTCCCTGAGCCTCTCATAATAGCTGTATGAAGAATCAGGACTTGGTGCTGTGTTACAGAGCTTTCTTGCTGCCGAATCACCACTTCCGGTTCCAAAGATATCTGCTACAATAACCCATACCATTGCCTGAGTTGCGATATACTCATCGCACTGACTGTTGCTTGGTGCCGCCTTTTGTGTACTGTTAAACCCATAATAAAGGCAGTAACTTAAAGCTTTCTCTGCTGTGCTGACATTGATGTGCTCGCATCATCGTAGCTGTTCATAAGCTGACCGCCATCTGCTCTTAATCCGAAATTCATACAATATGCAGAATTTCCGTCAAGAATTGAATACAGAATCTTGCCATGATTATATCCGGGCTTCAGCTCACTTACTTCTCCGGAATTTTTGACTGACGCATTCCAGAACGCAATATTTGCCTGCGGACTGGCTGCAAATGCTGTTGTTCCATTCGTAAAGAGTGTTCCAACCAGTGTGAGCATAGCCATAAATCCTGCCATAAAACGCTTTAGTTTCTGTTTCATGTGCTCTTTCCTCCTTAATTTACGCATAAAAAGAAAGACATAAGTTTATGCTTACATCTTTCTTCATTCTGCTTCTATTCGTTTTATTTATCTGTGACATCGAAACTCGTAATAGTCTGTGCCGCCTGTCGTGTAAACTCCATCATAACTGATGTAGAATACCGGATCTGTTTCCAAAAGTAACATACTTGCAATATATTCTGCGATTGCATCCTCAGATGATAACCGCTGTCCATCAATGGTACTTGCTTTGTTGAGGTCTGTCTCTACAAACACACTATAATAAGAGCCTTCCATACCATCGTAAGGATAATACTCATTGTACTCTTCCTGCGTGATACTACCGTCATTCAAATGATTCTGTAAATTCTGCTGTGTGGTAATCATCCTCCTGCCTGACACTTTGCTGTTGCAAGTGACACAACATTCTGTGGACTGTATGCCACGGATGCAGGCTGTGGATTGCTCACATTGTCTTTCGGACTGTCTGTAGTCTGACCACCATTACCTGCATTACTCTGATTTCCTCCAGCTTCCTCATTATCATTTACAAGCTTTCTGTTCCGGCTCGTCATTCTGCTTTGGCTTTTCTTCCTGCCTTGAAGCAGTTTCATTATCAGCGGACCGGTTATCTTCCTTATCATTCTTCTCTTCTGAATCTTTAACCTCGGCAATATCTTTCTCTGTCTCTTCACTTCCAGCTTCGGTTGTGACCTCTGTGACAGCTTCCGTTGCCATTTCTGCTTCTTCAGTTGGCTTTACGCTTTCCGTCTGTTTCTCTGTCTGATTATCAGCCTTTTCCTTACCACCATTACAGGCAGCCATTGAAAAGACCAGTACTGCGGATAATAAGATAATACTTATCTTCTTCATAGTAATCGCCCATCCCTTCTCCGCAAGAGGGACGGGCTTTGTGTTCCGTGCCATCCACCCTTGCGGTGAACTATTTATCTGTAATGCACGGGACACATAGGACTGTCCCGTATTCTGTGCATCTTAAACTCCTTTCATTATACCAGCTCTCTTATTTTAAAGAAATACTGCATAAGTCTTCTGTTTTTCTTATAATTTAAGAATAAACCCTTTACCTGCATAAGCTCACCTCCTCTCAGAATGTGCCCATTCTTACGAATGAAAGAAATATCCTTGCCACCATAGCGAATAGAAGAAGAATTATTCTGGCAAGTCCTAAGACCAGCTTCAACGCTCCAAGAATTATCCTTAATATCCACTTGAGTATCTCTAAAATTACTGTTCCTACGGCTCCCATAACTCTTCTCATAATAATCAGTCTCCTTTCGACATCCATCCCATTGCAAGTCCTGCAACATCTGCATCGTCCATAACATCTTCTGTAGGTTCTTGTGCTTCACTATTGGCTGCCTGCATTATTACCGGCTGACCAACATTCATCCCGGATATCACTCCGCCTAACAGCCTTATGACCTCTTTCCTAGCCTCATTGGTTGCTGCTTCAATGACTTCTTCCTTAATGTCATCAATATCTTCTGACCGGATATATTCAGCCCTCTCTTTTTCTTTCTTCTTGATAACAAATGTTTCTTTTCCATAATTATCAATGTAGAACTGAATCGCATCTATAATGAACTGGTTCTTAGATTTGAAAATCTTCGGATCAAGGTTCTGAATCACATCATTTATTTTCACATGCTGAGGATTGCTCATGTTGAGGCGGACAGAAGTTTTTACTTCATATTCAAGTCTTCTTCCCATCATCTGCCTCCTTATGATAATCGCTTAGTGCTTTTAAGTCCCATCGTGGCAAGCTGCTCATATCCTCTTGCATTTGCCTTTACATCAAGGTTATAGGAAATGTTCCTGGCATCGTGACTACCAAAATTCTTCATCACAACCGCCCCGCCTCCGACAAATACAATCGGTGTAGTCTTTAAGTTATACCCAAACTCACGGATTGAGTTATATACCTTATCAACAAAATCCTCTATCTCTGCCTTGATAATGGCAAAGTATTCATCATCAATATCTGACCTGCCATATCGCATGATGTTCTGTATCTCTGACTCGTCTACCTCTCCGTTAAGCTGTCTTACACACTGCTCATTGATAGAACGCATACAGGTAATAAGACCTTTTGGAATCGTCACACACTTTGATTCATCCGGTGACTTGTTGATTACCGGCATAATGTCGATTGTCCAGCTACCGATATCTACTATCAGCGTTTTCTTTGCCATAGCAAGAATCTTGTCCACTACTGCTGCATAGCACTGAGGAAATACTGCAACATCATCAATTTCAATATGATATGGCTCATTCTCATATTTGAAGCTTACACGCTTATTCTTTGTCAGGTACTTGATAAAATCATTCTTCTCTGCTCCAAACCTTGTAAGTGGAAGTCCTACGGCAAGGAATACCTTTGACTCTGCAAGACCTCTTCTTTTAAGTTCCTTAGCAACTGCTGCAAGAGTGAGAAGATAAAAGCTGTCATCTTCGACCTTTGTATCCTTTACTTCCTGCCTTACAGTTCCGACCTTGTAAAACTTTCCTTCATACTCAAGTACATCACCGAAAAGTGCCGGAGTAGTTGTAATCTCCTTTACACCTGTGACAAATACCTGAGAGATTGTTTTCATCATTGACCAGCCATGATCAATGCCGATTACTTCTAACTTGTTATTCATATGTTTTGCACATCCTTTCTTCTTAAACAGCCACTTGAACATCTTAACCACCTACTTTCCTATCAGCTTTCGCATACAAGGAAAACAATAACCATTCCCTTGATAATATGGACATCCGACACATTCTGTCGGAAGTTTCTGTTCTTTTTTCTTAGATGGTTTACAACATGTTCCATTGGCACATCTGTTGTTATGTCCCCAGAAGAATCTACAATGCATACAATCTTTTAATTCTCTTTCAAGCTTTTCTTCTGGAGATACAAACCTGCGTTTCTTATGCTTATCTCTTTTTTCAACTGTTCCCACCAGAGCTCTCCTCCCTTCCAAGGAGTGATTGCTCTCTTATATTTTCCAATATCCTGTCCGACTCACCTGCTGTCCTTGCTAATGAATACAATACAATAAGAACAATAATTATAAATGCTATGCTAAATCCCATCATCACTTTATCCTCCTTCAAATTAGTTGCCATATAGACAAAATTTGAATTTGGAAGTGATATAGTCTACATGGCTATGCTTAATGCTAAGCATGTAGGTACACGCCAGTCTTCTAGACTCCTATATCGCCCCGTGTACAAAGAGGTGTTCTCACCTCCGGGAGTTACAGACGAGCCACAAAATGTGTTTCACGACGCCCTTCTGAATTATTAGAAGCACTATCTCCTCTTTTAGCCTTTTGAGGATAAGGACGAACTTCTCGCCCTCTGTGGTTGATTATCCTTACGCAACATGTCGAATCCTTTTTCCAGATTTCCATCCAACTTCTCACCCTTCATCTTTCGATCCATCAGGCTACTAATATGATAGCTGTGACTTTCATCTTCCAGGTACATGCCCCGTAAATTTACTACCTACAGATACTCTGCAGTGCAAACTACTTTGCAAATCTGTAACTGATTATTAAATTGTTCATCCCAAGTTTTTCTTGGAATGTCCATATATTACATTAGTTTCTATAATGCCGAAAGTGACAATCACGGGTCTTTTTTATCAAAACAGGTACTATTGTGGTCTTTTTTATCTTCGCTTGACAATTTATTCCAAATATGTTTGGGCAATGGTCTTGTTGGTTCCTTAAATTTCTCCAAATACATTTCAAAAATATCTGTATTAATCAATGCTGAATTTCCAACCTTATATACTGCCCCTGCTTCTGAAGCCAAAACCATAATCCTTGATTTACTTATGCCATAAATAATGGCTCCCTCAGTAGCATTTACATATTTTTTCATAATGTCTTTTGTATCTGAATAGAACTTATATGAGTTACTCATTCAATTCACCTTCTTCCTGTCCGTATAACGGCTCTTTCAAAGGTCTTACAGGTTGTCTGAATTGCTCCATGTAATTATCAAATATTTCTAAATTAACCAGTACAGTCCCTCCTGTCCCCTCATTTATTTTATATGTAGCACCTGCTGCTCTAGCCAGCTCGATAAACCTATGCCTTCCAATACTGTATATAATTGATGCTTCTCCAATTCTCGCAAACTTTTTGATTATCTGCTTATTTGTTCCCGGCACTTTATATATGTGTTTCATAAACTCATCAAACCTTTCCTTTTTTACCAAATGAATACGGGTAAGCTTGTATAAAGAACTTGCAGCCTTAGCTATATATTCAGTTTCCTCAACACTAAATCCATATTCATGAGCCACCTCTTCGACCCTTATGTATCTTTTTATTACCTCCCCACCATGAAGATAAGCCCTAACATCCGGCTGTAATTGTGTTACCATCCTTTTCACCTACTTATAAAATTCATCATCAACTATATGGAATGTCTCAATGTACTCATCAAATATTTTTAAATTCACAAGTACTAACTGTCCTAACTTATAGATTGCTTTGGCATCCTTAGCCATTTGCATAAACTTTGATACGCTCATATGATACATTTCTGCTCCTTCGCTATATCTTACAAACTTTGTATTACCATTCTTCTTAAATTCCTGATATGCCTTTGTGTGTTCCATGCTATTCTCCTTTCGGTATTTCAATTGTTCCTATAACGCAAAAAGAGGACATCTTCTAAATTTCTTTAGAAAATGTCCTCTAAGTAATACAATCTTTAATTTTTCAGACTAAGCAATCTGTACTAACCTGTACTAATCTTTTTTTGACTATGCCAAAAATTGGTCAAATCTTGGTCAAAACCCCTTGACCAACTATATATTTTAGTACATCCACGCTCTGAAACCATTGATTTTCCTGCATTCCTACTTATCAATGCTTTTCATTGTCGGGAAGAGCAGGACATCTCTGATAGCTGCAGAGTTGGTAAGCAGCATACACATTCTGTCGATACCGAATCCGATACCACCTGTAGGCGGCATACCGATCTCCAGTGCATTCAAGAAGTCTTCATCTGTGTGGTTTGCTTCTTCATCACCGGCAGCAAACAGTTCTTCCTGCGCTTTGAAACGCTCTCTCTGATCGATCGGGTCATTCAGCTCTGAGTAAGCATTTGCCATCTCCCATCCATTCATGAAGAACTCGAAACGCTCTACGTATTCTGGATTCTCCGGTTTCTTCTTTGTCAGCGGAGAGATTTCAACTGGGTGATCCATAACAAATGTTGGCTGAAGCAGTTTGTCCTCTACGAATTCTTCGAAGAACAGGTTCAAGATATCGCCCTTTTTGTGGCGCTCTTCAAATGCAATATTCTTTTCTTTTGCAACGGCTCTTGCTTCTTCCAGAGTGTGGATCTCATTGAAATCTACACCGGAATACTTCTTAACAGCATCTACCATGGTAATGCGCTCAAATGGCTTTCCAAGATCCATTTCAATGCCATTGTAAACGATCTGTGTTGTTCCAAGAACTTCCTGAGCAACAAAGCGGTACATATTCTCTGTCAGATCCATCATGCCGTGGTAATCTGTATATGCCTGGTAAAGCTCCATCAGAGTAAACTCTGGGTTATGTCTTGTGTCAAGACCTTCATTACGGAATACACGTCCGATCTCGTATACTCTCTCCAGACCGCCTACGATCAGACGCTTCAGATAAAGCTCAAGGGAAATACGCAGCTTCAGATCTTCGTTCAGAGCATTGAAATGGGTCTCAAATGGTCTTGCAGCAGCGCCGCCTGCATTTGCAACCAGCATAGGAGTCTCTACTTCCATGAAGCCTTCGCCACCTAAGTATTTACGGATCGCAGCTAAGATCTTGGAACGTTTTACGAAAGTATCCTTTACTTCTGCATTCATGATCAGGTCTACGTAACGCTGACGGTAACGCATATCTGTATCAGTCAGACCATGGAACTTCTCCGGAAGAACCTGAAGGCTCTTGGAAAGAAGGGTCACTTCGTCTGCGTGAACGGAGATCTCACCGGTCTTTGTGGTGAATGCTTTTCCCTTTACGCCTACGATATCACCGATATCCATTTTCTTAAAATCTTTGTATGCATCTTCACCGATGCTGTCTCTTGCCACATAAACCTGGATATTTCCCTTCAGGTCCTGAATGTTGCAGAAAGAAGCCTTACCCATAACACGCTTAAACATTAAACGTCCGGCAATGCTTGCTTCTTTTCCTTCCCACTCTTCATAATGTTCCTTAATATCCATGCTGTGGGCAGTTACATCATATTTTGTGATCTGGAAAGGGTCCTTTCCAGCTGCCTGAAGTTCTGCCAGCTTGTCACGGCGTGCCTTCAGTACATGGTTTAAATCCTGCTCTGTCTGATTTGACTTCTGCTGCTCTCCCACGTTTTTTTGCTCCTTTGTGATAAAGTTTTAAATTTAACTATGATACTCTCTGGATCTCCAGTACCTTGTACTGAATAATTCCAGCCTGTGTTTCTACGTCTACAACATCTCCTACAGACTTGCCGATGAGAGCGCGTCCTACAGGAGCTTCATTGGAGATCTTGTTCTGAAGGCTGTTTGCCTCAGTGGAACCTACGATATAGAATTCCATCTCCTCGTCATATTCTACGTCCAACAGTTTTACCTTGCAGCCGATGTTGATCTTGTTTACGTCGATTTCTTCTTCTACAACAACTTCAGCGTTCTTTAACAGTTTTTCCAGCTCTTCAATACGAAGCTCGATGTCTCTCTGCTCATCTTTTGCTGCATCGTACTCAGCGTTCTCGGAAAGGTCTCCCTGCTCTCTTGCCTCTTTGATCTTCTGAGCTACTTCTTTTCTTCTGACTACCTTCAGGTTCTGCAGCTCATCCTCGTACTGCTTCAGTCCGGCATATGTCAAAATGTGTTTCTTGTCTGCCATTTTTCCTGCTTCCTTCCTTTTGCTATTTGCTTACAACATGCATTCAGGGGCATCTTTTAACCTGCCCATTGCAATCTATGCGTTATCTGCACCTTTCATGTCCCTGTTTTTGTTTCACGAAAAATGTCTTCAGTATCTCTTAAAATACCCCACACATTCAGTGTATTATATAGGAAAAACCAGTCATTGTCAAGTGCAGCCACAGGCGCAAAAAACCCTTTCCCACTGCAAAAAGCCTGCGGCAGGAAAGAGTTTTATATGTGCTAAAACGTTTTTAATCACTCATCCCAGTTATGATATACAGCCTGAACGTCATCATCCTCATCTAACAGATCCAGGATACGGTTTAATTTCTTAATATCATCTTCATTGGAAAGCTCTACCCATGTCTGTGGGATCATGGTAACATCTGCTTCCATCATCGGGATCTTTAATGCTTCTAATGCTTCACGTACTGCACTGAAATCATCTGGTGCAGTGATTACTTCGTAGCTGTCTTCTTCCTCGGAGAAGTCCTCAGCGCCCGCATCTAATGCAGCCATCATCAGTTCGTCAGCATCCATCTCGCACTCTTCTTTGTCGATGATGATCTGACCCTTCTTATCGAACATATAGGAAACACTTCCTGGAGTTCCTACGTTGCCGCCGCCCTTTGTAAATGCGCTTCTGACATTTGCTGCAGTACGGTTCTTGTTGTCTGTCAGAGTATCTACGATAATAGCAACACCACTTGGGCCGTAGCCTTCGTATGTAAGTGTTTCGTAGTTTACGGAAGCTGCATCGCCTGCTGCCTTCTTGATTCCACGGTCAATGGTATCGTTTGGCATGTTGTTTGCTTTTGCCTTTGCAATAACATCACGAAGCTTGCTGTTGTTTGCCGGATCTGGTCCGCCCTCTTTTACAGCTACTGCTAACTCTCTGCCGATCACAGTAAAGATCTTACCTTTAGCAGCATCGTTACGCTCCTTTTTGTGTTTGATATTAGCAAATTTTGAATGTCCTGACATTGGTATAACACCCTTTCTTTATTTCTTGTTTCTTTCGTTTACGAAATTTTACAATATCATCTCTGATATTACATCTTTTCTATACTAACACGATTTTTTTTATCTGACAAGATAAAATCAGACCTGGATCGCCAGATTTTTAAGCCATTTTTTCTGACGGTAGCGTATATAGCCCAGGATCAGCTTATAAACTTCTTCTGACATAACAAGGGCATAGACCCCGTAAATAGGCAGATGCCATACTAATGCGCCTAAAAACGCCAGCGGAACTCCAATGCACCATACACCGCTGGTATCCAGGAACAGGCACATCCTGGTATCACCACCGCTTCGCAGTACACCTACGATATTTACATAGTTAAACATCTTTGCAGGCATATAAGCAACAAATACCAGCAGACACCGGCTTACATCCATGGCTACTTCCGGTGTAATGCTGTAAATACCGATGATCTTCCACCTTCCAAGTATCAGACACACCCCTGCTGTTATAGTAACAATAAACTGCAGGATAAAAAACTGGGTAGCATATTTTTCTGCACGTTTTAACTTACCAGCACCAAGTTCATTTCCCAGGATAACTGCTGTGGCTGCGCTTAAGCCCTGGAATAATACCACCGCAATGTCCTGAATGGTGGTTGCAATAGTAATAGCTGCCACTGCGTCATCGCTCATACGTCCATACGCCAGGGAATACATGGTAGTGCCCAGTCCCCACATAAATTCATTTGCAATGACCGGGGCGGATGTTTCCAAAAACTGAGTGATAAACGCCTTATGCCAGCCAAACATTCCCTTCGGTCCGCAGGCAAGAGGCAGTTTCTTCCCATATACATAGAAAAGTACCAGAGTCACCTCAATGCATCTGGCAGTAAGTGTAGCGCAGGCAGCACCGGCTACGCCCATGGTCGGTGCGCCAAACTTTCCAAAAATAAGCACATAGTTTAAGCAGATATTAACAACAATGGCAATACAGCTGCAGATCACCGGAAATACTACTTTATTGGTAGCGCGAAGCATTGCCACATATACATTGGTAAGCGCAATAAACGGATAGCTTAAAGCTGCGATCCGAAGATACTTTGCCCCCAGTTCAATGCTTCCCTCACTGGTGGTAAAGATCCTCATGACCATTCTGGGAGCCGTAAGGGCCGGGACCACAAAAAACATGGCTCCCACCATAGCAAGCATCACACAAAGTCCTAAAACCTTCCTGATATTTTTCACATCACCGCTGCCCCAGAACTGGGCTGCTAAAATACCACCGCCGCTGACAATTCCAAAAACCAGCAGTGAAAACACGAAAAACACCTTATTTGCAAGTCCAACGGCTGCGATCGCTGTTGATCCCAGTCCTCCGATCATAAGGGTATCTACCATATTTACAATGGTATTTAACATTCCCTGTAGTGCCACCGGGCATGCGATCATAAGTGCCTTTTTTAAGAAGCGCCCGTCATGAAGCATTTCCCAGGTACTTTTTAATATTCCTCCCATTTTTATCTCCATTATCTGTTGTTGTCTTTACATAAGAACAGCCTGGAAAAGCAGGACTGTACCACTCACAGCCTATGTATGCAGTTCCAGACTTATCATTAATGCCTCATTTACCTTCTGTAACAGTTCTCCGTCAATGTGACAGATCTTCTCCTTTAACCTCTGCTTGTCAATGGTCCTGACCTGCTCTAAAAGGATCACGGAATCCCGTATCATGTCACAGCTTCCCCTGTTTAATTCTACATGGGTAGGCAGCTTCGCCTTGTTCATCCTTGATGTGATCGCTGCGCAGATCACTGTCGGACTGTGCCGGTTTCCCACATCATTCTGGATGATAAGGACCGGCCGCACACCGCCCTGTTCAGACCCTACAACAGGTCTTAGATCTGCGTAATAAATATCTCCGCGTCTGATGATCACAGCCTTCACTCTCCGTCATATTCTTACCCTTAGTATTGACACATTTTTAAAATGTATACACTACTGTTATCATATGAGGAGAAATGCTTTCCGGAGCCTGTTTACCCGTATATCACGAATTTAATATTAAAAAACTTATTGTAACCTACTGAAAATTACTCAAATCCCTTAAATACATCATCAAAATAATCTTTGGTACCCACTACTTTTCCGTCTTTTAAGTAAACTCTCGGTATACGTTTTCCGATATCGCAGATCATTTCATAATGGAAACCGCCGGACTTTTCTGCCAGTTCTTCCATCGTAATGCATTCAGCCCCGTCACTGCCTAAAAGGGTAACTTCATCATCTTCCTGTACATCCGGGATATCTGTTACATCTACCATAAACTGATCCATGCAGATACGGCCTAAAATAGCTGCTCTCTTGCCGTGGATCAGCACATCTCCTTTTCCGGAAAGGGAACGGACATAACCATCTCCATAACCTACAGGAATGGTTGCTACTTTCATGGTATGGTCTGCCACAAAGGTGCCGCCATAGCTGACTGCTGTACCGGCTTCAATCTCCTTGATGTAGGTAATGCAGCTTTTGATCTCCATAGCTGGTGTCAGTTTTACGCTGTTATGATCTACCTCATCAGAAGGATACATGCCATAAATGGCAATACCGGCCCTTACCATATCCATATGATTGGACTCTAATGACTCAACGATACCGGCACTGTTGGAGCAGTGGCGGATCGGGATCTTTACCCCCAGTTCCTTAAGGTAGCCTAAAAATTCTTTATAACGGCGGTACTGCTCTTCATAAGCGGATTTATCTGTCTCATCTGCTCTTGCAAAATGGGTAAACAGACCTTCTACTTCAATGCCCTCTAAGGCTGCAATGGCTGCTGCCTCTTTTGCATGTTCTCTGTCTGCTTTCATACCGATCCGGCTCATACCTGTGTCCAGTGCCAGATGCACCACTGCCTTTTTGCCCTGTTTTAATGCCAGGTCTGACAGTTTTTTTGCTTTTTCATACTGGAACATGGCAGTGCGGATATCGTAGCGCAGCAGATCCTCATAGCGTGACTCATGGGTCACACCCAGAATAAGGATGGTCTTATTGATCCCATGTCTGCGAAGGATGATGCCCTCATCAATAGTAGCTACTGCATATCCAAACACATAAGGTTCAATGGTTTTTGCCACAGGAACGCTTCCATGTCCATAGCCATCTGCTTTCACCGATCCCATGATCAGGGTAGATGCAGGCAGATTGTCCCGCATGGATCTCATATTAGAAGCAACAGCATCCAGGTTTACTGTTGCATATACTCTGCTGTAAGGTCTCATATATGTTTTATTTCCTCCCGGCGTATTCATGCCTTCCTAAACGATCTCTTTCTGAAAACGCACTAAAGTGCGCTAAGCTTTAATTATACACCATACGCCGCATTTTTCAAGAAGGTTTCCCAGTCATTCAATCAGTTTTTGCCAACATATTTATTCTGCTGCAACTGGTACGGTTTACCCATTGCGTCTCACTGCCTCGTCCATAACATCCCCTACTGCCTGGGATAATTCTGTGGCCAGCAGACTGTGGCTTCCTGCCCCGGCTGCTTTCTCTCCTGCCAGACCGTGAACATACACACCCATGCGGGCTGCTTCTTCCTCTTCCATGCCAATTGCTAAAAGTCCCGCGATCGTACCGGTAAGCACATCCCCGGAACCGGCTTTTGCCATGGCACTGCAGCCGCTGGTATTAATATAAAGGCCGCCTTCCTGGCCTGCAACTACCGTAGCTGCATCCTTTAATACGCAGGTAACTCCATACCGGGATGCATAAGCACTGGCTGCTCCCACCAGATCTTCTTTTAGCTGGCTGATGGTCTGTCCTGTAAGTCTTGCCATTTCACCAAGATGTGGGGTAATGATAATATTTTCTGTATAATAAGAAGTAAGATAAGGATGGGATGCAATGGTATTTAACCCATCTGCATCCAGGATCACCGGAACATAGGCACTGGTAAGTATATCCTCTACCAGATATTCTACATAAGGCTCACTTCCAAGTCCCGGTCCTAAAACCACTACACTTGCCCATTTCATCTGTTCCTCGATCATTTCTTTAAATTCTTCTCTTCCCTGAAGAAGCTGATCCGGAGTATAGGATGCAATGATCGCCTCCGGAAGGAGTCCCTGAAGGATGGGACGGTTTTCTTCTACTGTGAGGATCTTTACCAGTCCGGCTCCTGCTCTGTAGGCAGTAAGGGCACTTAAATAGGCAGCACCACACATACCTGCACTTCCCGCTGCGATCAGCACTTTTCCAAAAGTTCCTTTGTTGGAGTCTGCTTTTCTTTCAGGAATGTGGCAAAGATCTTTCTTTTCATAGGCAAAAGCCCGTTCCGGTCTGCCGCCTTCTTCCTCTTCCCCTTCTAATGCCATTTCAGGAAAGCCGATATCTTTTACCAGCACTTTTCCTGCATAACTTCTTCCCGGGTAAAGGGCAGTTCCCATTTTTTCCCAGCCAAAAGTCACAGTCACATCTGCTTTTAAAGCAGTTCCCATAACAGCGCCTGTATCTGCGTGGATACCGGAAGGAATGTCTACTGCCACACAGAAAGTATGCTCCTGTTCTCTTATCTGGTTCAGGTCATCTAAACATCTTTTATAATTTCCTTCTACCGGACGGCCAAGACCTACTCCGAATACTGCATCAATGATAACGCAACAGTGTTTTCCTTTCTTTTCTGTCTCGATCTCCTGCCATGGTTTTACAGAAATTCCCAGTTTTCGGGCAATGGAAAGCTGTGTTTTTAATTCCACTGTTCCTCTGTTTTCATCCCCTGCCATATAAATGCATACGGGATAGCCTTTTAAATGGAGCATTCTGGCCGCTGCAATACCGTCTGCTCCGTTATTGCCACTGCCGCACACAGCCCAGACGATCTCATCTTTTTTTGCTGCCTTTTCTGCCTCTGCAGCCACTGCCATAGCCGCCCGTTCCATTAATACCATAGACGGAATACCGATCTCCTGAATGGTTTTGGCATCCGTTGCTTTCATTTTTCTTCCTAATAAAAGAGTCCTCATTTTTTCTGCTCTCCTCTTCCTTCTCCTACTGCAAAAGCCATTGCCAGTCCATTTGTATTGGAAATAGAAACATGGATCTGCTCCATTCCCATTTTTTCAAACTGTTCTAAAGCTCCACCATAAAGACGTACATAGGGTTTTCCCAGTTCATCCCGCAAAACCTCAATATCTCCCGGCATAAAGGTGCGAAAACCTGTGCCAAACACCTTGGCTACCGCCTCTTTTACAGCAAAAAGAGCCGAAGCTTAGAGGCAGACCCTCCTGGCTTTCCGCCTCTGTAAATGTGCGTGACACAAAATGTTCTTTTTCGCAGGCCTTCCTCATACGGTCAATTTCCACCAGATCCGTTCCTACTCCCAGTATCATCACGTTTACTCTCTTTTTATTCTTTTTTTGTATCCTCTGCATCAGACTTTTCCTGCATGTTGCACACACGGTAAGACAGACGCATCAGACTCTCTGATAAGTGTACATTTTCTACTACTACATCATCCGGCACTACCAGATCTGTGTGGGCAAAGTTCCAGATTGCCTTGATGCCGGCTTTGATCAATCGGTCAGCAATCTCCGGAGCCTTTGTCTTTGGAATGGTAAGTGCTGCGATCTGGATATTATTTTCCCTGATAAAGGTTTCCAGATCATCCACAGAACGGATCTCAATGCCGCGGATCACCAGTCCGATCAGCTTTGGATTGATATCAAACATTCCTCTGATAACAAATCCTCTCCGCTCAAAATTCGTATAATTGGCAATGGCCTGTCCCAGATTACCTGCACCAATGATGATCACATTGTGCTGACGGTCAATTCCAAGGATCTTTGCGATCTCTGAATAAAGATATTTTACGTTATATCCGTAGCCCTGCTAAAGCCACCAAAATTGTTAAGGTCCTGACGGATCTGAGACGCCGTTACCTTCATTCTGCTGCTCAGTTCATTAGAAGAAATACGCTCTACTCCTTCCTCGATCAGCTCGCCAAGGTAGCGATAATATCTGGGCAGTCTTGAAATTACTGCTTTTGATATCTCTTTGCGTTCCATTTTAACCCTCTCCTTCTTGTTCATGATTCACCCCCTTGCATTATCGGGGTATGATAACTCTAGTATCCATTATAATCAGACGTTAAATAAATGTCAAATCTGTTTTTCAGTATGTTCTTGAAAAAATTATTTTCCTATATTATACTGTTTGGTGCGAACCGGCTCATTTTGTCGGGAAAATACTTAATTTTACTACATTTTTACTACGTTTTTAAGGAGTTTATCATGATATTATCCTGCAGCAATATCTGCAAGTCATTTGGGGAAAATGACATTTTAAAGCAGGTTTCCTTCCATATAGAAGACCACGAAAAGGCGGCCATTGTAGGCATTAATGGTGCCGGCAAGTCCACTCTTTTAAAAGTGCTTATCGGAAAACTGAACGCTGATGATGGCGTTGTTACCTGGGCGAAAGGTGCTTCCATCGGTTATCTGGCACAGCACCAGGACTTAGAGGGAGCCGAGACTATTTACGATGCACTTTTAGAGGTGAAAAAGCCGGTGATCCAGATGGAGGCCCGCATTCGCAGCCTGGAACTGGAAATGAAATCCGCTTCCGGTGATGAATTAGAGACCAAGCTTTCTGAATACAGCCGTTTAAACCATGAATTTGAAATGGCAGACGGCTATTCCTATCAGAGCGAGATCACCGGCGTTTTAAAGGGACTTGGATTTACAGAGGATGAGTTTTCCAAACCCATCACTGCTCTTTCCGGCGGCCAGAAGACCCGTGTTTCCTTAGGCAAACTGCTCCTTACCAAACCGGACATCCTGCTCCTTGACGAGCCGACCAACCACCTGGATATGGAGTCCATCGCATGGTTAGAAACTTATCTGAGAAACTACAGCGGTGCTGTGATCATCGTTGCCCATGACCGGTATTTCCTGGACCGTGTGGTAACAAAGATCATTGAGCTGGACATGGGGCATTGTACTGTATTTTCAGGCAATTATTCTGCCTACAGCGATAAAAAGGCCATGCTACGCGATGCTGCCATCCGTGCCTATTTAAACCAGCAGCAGGAGATCCGCCATCAGGAGGCTGTTATCGCCAAGTTAAAATCTTTCAACCGTGAAAAATCCATTAAACGTGCAGAAAGCCGTGAAAAAATGCTGGATAAGATCGAGCGGTTAGAAAAGCCTACCCAGGCAAATGATTCTATGGATATCCGCTTAGAGCCGGATGTGGTCAGCGGAAATGATGTTCTGACCGTTACAGATTTAAGCAAATCCTTTGACACACAGACCTTATTTACCAATGTGGACTTTGAGATCAAGCGGGGGGAACGTGTTGCTATCATTGGAAATAATGGTACCGGAAAGACCACTCTTTTAAAGATCATCAATGGCATTATCCCTGCTGATTCCGGTCAGATCCGTTTAGGTTCCAAGGTGCATATCGGCTACTATGATCAGGAGCATCAGGTACTGCATATGGATAAAACCCTGTTCCAGGAGATCCAGGATACCTATCCAAACATGAACAACACCCAGATCCGCAATACACTGGCTGCTTTCCTGTTTACAGGAGATGACGTATTTAAGCTGATCCGTGACTTAAGCGGCGGTGAAAGAGGCCGTGTTTCCCTTGCGAAATTAATGCTCTCTGATGCCAATTTCCTGCTTCTTGACGAGCCTACCAACCATCTGGATATTACTTCCAAGGAGATCCTGGAAAGCGCATTAAACCGCTATACAGGAACGGTATTGTACGTATCCCATGACCGTTATTTCATCAACCGTACTGCTACCCGTATCCTGGATCTGACGGATGGTTCATTTATCAACTATATCGGCAATTATGACTACTATCTGGAAAAGAAAGAGGATGTAGAAGCTGCATTTGCCGCTAGGCAGATGGCTGAAGCTGGAAATAACCGTACAGCCGGTGCAAATGGCACACAGGCACAGAGTGTCAGCGCTGTTTCAGGCGTATCTTCCGCTTCTTCCCAGGCACCTATGACCGCCTCCGCTGCAGGCTCTTTAGCTGACGGAAAAATGGACTGGAAAGCCCAGAAAGAGGAGCAGGCCCGTCTTCGCAAACGCCAGAATGAACTGAAAAAGGTGGAGGACAAGATCCACGAACTGGAAACAAGAGACGGGGAGATCGATGAACTTCTCTCCCAGGAAGATGTATATACCGATGTTTCCCGCCTTATGGAGCTGAACAAAGAGAAAGAGTCCATCCAGAAAGAACTGGAAGTTCTCTATGAGAAATGGGAAGAACTGGCAGAATAAAAAGGAGTTATAAAAATCCATGAAGAAATTAAAACGGATATCAGCTGCCCTTATGGTAATATTATTAGCAGGCCTTTTTATTGCAGCCATTGTACTTGCAATAACCGGCGCCCCGGCCAATCAGCTGATGGCAGTTATTTTCTCTATCGTGTTTATTTCCGTATTGTTTTATGCTATGGGGCTGATGACGCGAGTATTAAAACACAATGAACCGAATGAGGATAACGTCAATAAAAAATAGAGCAAAATCTAAGCCAGGCGCATCTTTTTATCAGGATGCGCCTTTTTATATGCCTTTTAAGTGCTTTTTAAGTCAAAAAACAGCTGCCTGCAATCACACAGGCAACTGTCTTTTAGATTTGGATTCACTTAAAACACTCAGGTCCCCGCGCTGACGCGCTCTACTGCCTGCTAACGCAGGCGGGACCTTCGTTAATGGCTTGTAAAAAACAAATGTCTGCTTACGCAGCCGCTTGTTTTTTCCTACGCTCATCACATTCTTACTTCAGGATAATATCATCACGGCCTGGGCCATTAGATACCATTGTAATCGGTACTTCAATCTCTTTTTCTACAAACTCAATATACTTACGGCAGTTCTCTGGAAGATCTGCGTAGTTCTTGATTCCACGGATATCAGTCTTCCATCCTGGCAGCTTGGTAAATACTGGTTTAGCCTTTTCAAGCTTTGCAGTAGTTGGGAAGTCTCTGGTTACTTCGCCGTCGATCTCGTAGCCGATGCAAACCGGGATCTCATCTAAGTAGCCAAGTACATCCAGTACAGTGAAAGCTACTTCTGTAGCGCCCTGGATACGGCAGCCGTATCTGGTAGCAACTGCATCGAACCAGCCTACTCTTCTTGGACGTCCGGTAGTAGCGCCGTACTCGCCGCCGTCACCGCCACGGTTTCTTAACTCTTCTGCTTCATCACCGAAGATCTCGCTGACAAATGCGCCTGCGCCAACTGCGCTGGAGTATGCCTTAACAACAGTAGTAATATCCTTGATCTCATATGGTGGGATACCTGCGCCGATAGCACCGTAAGCAGCCAGTGTAGAGGAAGAAGTTACCATTGGGTAAATTCCGTGATCCGGATCCTTTAAGGAACCTAACTGTCCCTCTAACAGGATCTTCTTGCCTTCTTTAATGGCATTGTGCAGATATGCAGATACGTCACATACATATGGACGGATCATTTCACGGTAGGTTACTAACTCATCGTACAGTTCCTTTGGATCTAACAGAGGTTTGTGGTACAGATGCTCAAGAAGTACGTTCTTGATCTCGCATACTCTCTCTGTCTTTTCCTTTAACAGATCATCATCAAAGAGTTCGCTTACCTGGAAGCCGATCTTTGCATATTTATCAGAATAGAATGGAGCAATTCCGGACTTGGTGGAGCCAAAGGACTTACCAGCCAGACGAGCCTCCTCATAAGTATCAAACAGTACATGGTAAGGCATCAGGATCTGTGCTCTGTCAGAAACCAGGATGTGTGGCTTCGGAACGCCTCTGTCTACGATAGACTGGATCTCCTTGATCAGATATGGGATGTTTAATGCAACGCCATTTCCAATGATGCTGGTAGTGTGCTGATAGAATACACCAGATGGAAGAAGATGAAGCGCAAATTTACCATAATCATTGATAATGGTATGACCTGCATTACTTCCGCCCTGGAAACGGATGATAATGTCAGACTCTTTTGCAAGCATATCTGTGATCTTGCCTTTTCCTTCGTCTCCCCAGTTAGCACCTACAATTGCTCTAACCATACGTAAATTCCTCCTTGGGGCATAAGCCCAGTATCATAATAAATAATCAATCTTCTTTTACTTTACTATATTATAGGCTATAAGTAAAGTGATTATTTATTATGAATGTCATAATATCAGCTTATGTTATCTGTATCCGCTATCTATTTTTCTTATTTCCCTGTAAGCAGTTCCAACAGGTGCTTTCCCGCCATGGACATTAACCCCGACTCTCCTGTTACCAGACAGATGGAACGGGACGGCATTTTTTCCTTAAAGGAAAGGGCAAATACTTCTCCCCGCTCTATTGCTTCTTCTGCAAAGCCTTCCATCACGCAGCCAACGCCCATGTTCCGCCTGGCAAACTGTACGATCATATCACTGGTAGCCAGCTCAAATTCCGGCTTTAATTCAATGCCTTTCTGGGATAAAAACTGATCCATAAACAGGCGGGTGCTGGTATTTTTTTCAAGGAAGATACAGGGAAGATCACAGAGAATGGAATAGTCCAGCTCTTTCCCCTGCAATTCTTTAAAGCTGCTTCCTGCAATAAATACATTATCAATCGGCTTTACCTCTGTACTGTGGATAGCTCCATGACCTGAAAATGGCGTTGTTACCACACCGAAGTCGATCTTGCCCTCTTCCAGGCAGCGGATGGTCTCCGGAGTCGGCGCATTGGTCACTGTCACCTTGATCTTCGGATATTCTTTGTGGAACTGCTCCAGATAAGGAAGTAAAAAGAACTGCAGTGTCATGTCACTGGCACCGATCCGCACCTCTCCCATATCCATATCCAGCATTCTTTTAAGCATCCGTCCGCCTTCTAGCAGCTGTTCTACCCGCCTTTACATAATGGTATAACAGTTCTCCTTCTCTTGTAAGGAGCACCCTTTGGAAGTACGGGAAAATAATTTTGTTCCCGCCTCTTTTTCCAGCTGACGCACTGCCTGGCTTACTGCCGGCTGGGAAATGCAAAGTCTCTGGGCCGCTGCCGTAAGGCTGCCTTCCTGACATACATAATAAAATACCTTGTAGTATTCCAGATTGATATTCATAAAATTCCCCTTGCATAAAGCGCAGGATCCCTGTGCTTATTAAAAGGGGGCTGAATGCTTTCGCTCCAGCCCCCTTCGTCCATTTATTTCAAATTTGTGATCTTTTATACATTGATCTGAGCAGTCATTCCCAGAACTTCTTCGTTTTCCTTTAAGATCGGGTTGATGACTTCCTCTAAGAACTCTTCTACCTGCTTTGGTGCGCGTCCTACATAGCGGGATGGCTCCATAGCCTTCTTTAAATCCTCTAAGGACAGGTTGAATGCAGGATCTGCTGCGATCAGCTCTAACAGATTGTTGTCCTCACCCTTTTCTTTTACGTTTCTGCCTGCTTCCATGGAAAGCTGACGGATACGCTCATGAAGTTCCTGACGGTCTCCGCCTGCCTTTACAGCATCCATCATAATGTTTTCTGTTGCCATAAATGGAAGCTCTGCCATCATGTGCTTCTCAATTACCTTTGGATATACTACCAGTCCGTCTACTACGTTTAAGTACAGATCCAGGATACCATCAATAGCTAAAAATCCTTCCGGTACGGACAGTCTCTTATTTGCAGAGTCATCCAGAGTACGCTCAAACCACTGGGTAGAAGCAACTAACATTGGATTCATCATATCGCTCATTACGTAGTTGGACAGGGAAGCAATGCGCTCGCTGCGCATCGGGTTTCTCTTGTATGCCATAGCGGAAGAACCGATCTGGTGCTTTTCAAATGGCTCTTCTACTTCTTTTAAGTGCTGCAGAAGGCGGATATCATTGGAGAACTTGTGAGCACTCTGTGCGATACCTGCTAAAACGCTGAGCACACGACTGTCGATCTTTCTGGAATAGGTCTGTCCGGATACAGGATAGCAGCCGGAAAATCCCATTTTCTCTGCGATCCGCTGATCTAAACGACGGCATTTTTCATGATCTCCGTCAAACAGCTCCAAGAAACTTGCCTGGGTTCCTGTGGTTCCCTTAGAACCTAACAGACGCATGGAACCGATGAGATATTCCAGATCGTCCAGATCCAGCTTTAATTCCATCATCCATAAGGTTGCTCTCTTACCTACAGTTGTAGGCTGTGCAGGCTGGAAATGGGTAAATGCCAGTGTTGGCTGATTTTTGTACTTATCTGCAAATTTAGCCAGTTCAGCCAGTACGTTTAATAATTTCTTGCGGACTAACTGCAGGGCCTCTGTCATAATGATCAGATCTGTATTGTCTCCTACATAACAGGAGGTAGCGCCTAAATGGATAATGCCTTTTGCCTTCGGGCACTGTACGCCGTATGCGTACACATGGCTCATAACATCGTGACGTACTTCTTTTTCTCTTGCCTTTGCAACGTCATAATTGATGTCATCTGCACGGGCTTTCAGCTCGTCAATCTGCTCCTGTGTAATATTTAATCCCAGTTCTTTCTCTGTCTCGGCCAGCGCGATCCAGAGTTTTCTCCAGGTCTTGAATTTCATATCCGGTGAAAAAATGTACTGCATCTCTTTGCTTGCATAACGCTCAGAAAGAGGGCTTACGTATTTATCATTACTCATTGGTTTTTCCTCCTGTGCCTGCTTAGTAGGCTTTTTTTACTCATGAACCCCGCGCTAACGCGCTCTACTGTCTGCTCCGCAGACGGTTCATTCGTTAACGGTTTGTGAAAAACAAATGTCTGCTTCGCAGCCGCTTGTTTTCCCCTGCACTCGTTACAGTATAACATATCTACGTTTTCTAAACAACCATCTACTTCTCATAGCTGCCACGGATATCTTCTTTTGGCGGCTCGATCGGGTAATCCCCGCTGAAACATGCAGTACAGATTGCCTTTCCTCCTGCCATTTCATACAGACGGTCCAAAGCCAGATAAGATAAGCTGTCTGCCCCTAAAAGTTCACGGATCTCTTCTACTGTACGGTTATGAGCGATCAGCTGGTCTTCTGACGGGATATCGGTTCCGAAGTAACATGGATGAAGGAATGGCGGCGCACTGATGCGCACATGGACTTCTTTGGCTCCTGCGTCTCTTAACATGCCTACGATCAGGGCACTGGTAGTTCCACGGACAATAGAATCATCGATCATGATCACACGTTTTCCTGCCACTGCTTCTTTTAATACATTTAATTTAATGCGGACCGCTGATTCACGGCTGCTCTGTTTTGGCTTGATAAAAGTTCTTCCTACATAGGAATTCTTTACAAAAGCAGTTCCATAAGGAATACCTGACTCCATTGCATAGCCAAGGGCTGCTGCATTTCCGGACTCTGGAACGCCCACTACCAGATCTGCATCTACCGGTGAGTCCATTGCCAGGAAACGGCCTGCCTGGATACGGGAATGATATACGCTTACACCGTCAAATACACTGTCCGGTCTTGCAAAATAAATATATTCAAAAATACATCTTGCTTCTTTTGCATGATCTGTAAAGCAAAGTTCTTTATTAGAAGCAATGCCGTCCTTTGTAATGGTAACGATCTCACCTGGCTCTACGTCACGGATAAATTCTGCACCAATAGTCTCTAAAGCACAGGTCTCAGATGCCAGAATATAGGCATTATCTCTCTTTCCGATGCAGAGAGGCTTAAATCCAAATGGATCTCTGGCTCCGATCAGCTTTCTTGGGCTCATGATCACCAGGGAATATGCTCCCTTGATCTTTTTCATAGCTTCTGCCACTGCCAGCTCTACGGTTGGTGTATGGATACGCGCCCTTGCAATGTGGTACGCAATGACCTCAGAGTCAATGGTAGTCTGGAAAATAGCGCCTGTGTATTCTAATTCATGACGCAGCTCCGGTGCATTGACCAGGTTTCCGTTGTGAGCTAACGCCAGGGTTCCTTTTACATAGTTTAATACCAGAGGCTGCGCATTCTCTCTGGTACTGCTTCCTGCTGTTGAATATCTTACATGGCCTACACCGATATTTCCATGAAGTGGTTCGATCACATCCGGTGTAAATACTTCGTTGCAAAGACCCATTCCCTTATGCGCACTTACTTTTCCTTTTGGGCCTTCTGTATCACTGACTGCAATACCGCAGCTTTCCTGTCCTCTGTGCTGAAGAGCAAACAGGCCATAATAAATTGTGGAGGCAACATCATTTCCGTCAAAATCATAAATGCCGAAAACACCACATTCCTCCCGCACTTCATCTCCTCTGATATCAAAGTCCATCTGATTCTGGTTCATTGGTCTTTCCTTTCCGCTTTCGCCTTTTATCACAGTCTTGTCATTTATAAGTCATAACGATAAAAGAAGTCATTTTCAGTAGAAATTATAATACACGTTTTCTGTGAATACAAGCAACAGGCTCATTAAAATTCCTAATGAATAAATTCCCTCTGTTCTAATCAGTCTGTTTTTTTTCCTCCCGGATCTTGAAAAATAACACTTTTCCTTCTTTCAGATAAACAGCAGCGCCTTCTTTTAAAACCGGATTTGCTGTATCATCATCCTGTTCTTTTCCAGATTTTTCCAATACATATTGTTCCCGGACTACTTCTTTTTGGATCAGGTATTCCAGGATCTTCTCTTTTCCCGGCCATGGCACAGAAAGCCCCTGCCAGTTCTCCTGCCCTGTGGCAGAAGTTGAAAACAGAAACGGCGTCAGAAATAAAAAGAAAGCTAACATTTTACCTTTCTTTTTCTTCTTTTTCCAGGCTCTCACCCCTGCCTTTCGCATTTTCTTTAATTGTTTCACTGCTTTTCTTTTTTTCATGGGAGTCCTTTCCCACGCACTCCAGTTTTATTATAGAAAATTTTTATCGTTCCTTCAAGAGTAAAACAGGCTGTAAAAAAAAGCAAAAAACTGCCAGGAAAAAGAATTTTCATCTTTCTCCTGACAGTCATCACTGCAGCGCATATGACAAGCGTGCCTTTGCACGCTCATTGATCACATAAGTTACCTGCCTTCCACATCACTTGCTGCATCGGAAGCGCCACGGCTCAGATCATCTGTAAGATCATCGAGCAGCCCTTCTCCGGTAGTCTCGATCTCTCCATTGGTGCCGCCGGTCATGGTGCCATTTTCTCCTTCGCCCCAGCCGGATGCGGTATCTCCATTCATGCCATTTTCCCCGGTTCCTGCTCCTGTTCCATTTCCAGTCTCAGAAGCCGCCGAGGAAGTGGCACTGTTCTGCTCCGTCCCATTCATATTGCCATTTTTTCTTCCTGCACAGGCAGTAAGGGAAAGAGACAAAAGCACAAACATGCATACAAATAAAAACGGTCTGATCTTTTTCATAAAACATTCTCCTTTCGTTTACCTGCTATTAGTATGTAACATCAGAGAATGCTTTATAGTGTTAAATTTTTCCAGACAAAATCTACAGCTGCACAACATTACTCATATCATACAGTCCCGGCTCTTTTCCAGCTAAAAATTTTGCTGCTTCCAGAGCGCCTTTTGCGAAAATAGCCTTGGAATATGCTGTATGATTAAAGGTAATGACCTCATCTTTTCCGGCAAAGATCACATCATGATCTCCTACAATAGAACCGCCGCGGACAGATGCAATGCCGATCTCCTTTGGATCTCTCTTTTCATGAACGCTGCTGCGGTCATATACATAGTGATACTGATTGCCTAAAGCTTCGTTCATAGACTCAGCCAGTGCAAGGGCAGTTCCGCTTGGAGCATCCTTTTTCTGATTGTGGTGTTTTTCCACGATCTCAATATCAAAACCGGAACTAGCCAGTACTTTCGCTGCCTCCTGGACCAGTTTTAATAAAAGGTTTACGCCTAAAGACATATTGGCAGAACGCAGTACTGCTGTTTTTTCTGCTGTCTCTTTTACTTTTTTGATCTGCTCTTCAGAAAGCCCGGTGGTACAAAGTACCAGTCCCAGCTTCTTTTCTGCACAGAAATCCATAAGGTGGTCTGCTGCCTTTGGAGAAGCAAAATCTACTACTGCATCTGCCTCTTCTTTGCATTCCTCTAAGGATGCATAGACCGGATATCCATTTTCTTTATCATTTTTAAGATCAATGCCTGCAACAATGGTAAGCCCTTCCATATCCTTTGCCATTCCGGTGATGACCTGGCCCATAACACCGTTGCAGCCATGCATGATGACTCTGACCATTTTTCTTTCCTTTCTCCTGCTGCCCTAAAGAATAGTTTTCTCCTTACAGCAGTCCGTATGCCTGTAATTCCTTCTTAAGAACTTCCTGATGCTCAGGTTCCATCTCAGTAAGAGGCATTCTCAAAGGTCCTGTTTCTTTTCCTAACAGGTTCATAGCTGCCTTAACAGGGATCGGGTTTACCTCGCTGAATAAAGCATGGATCAGTGGGATCGCATCTAACTGAAGCTTTGCACTGCGCTTTACATCACCGGCAAAATATGCTGCACAGATCTCATGTGCCTGAGCAGGAGCTACATTTGATAATACAGAGATAACACCCTTTCCGCCTAAGGATAATAATGGAACGATCTGGTCATCATTTCCGGAGTACAAGTCAATACCGCCGTCTGTTAAGTTCATTAAAGTTGCAGTAGCAGAGAAATCACCATTAGCCTCTTTTACGCCAACGATATTATCTACATTTTTCCAAAGATGAGCGATGGTAGCAGGCTGGATGGTCACACCGGTTCTTCCGGTGATATTGTAAAGAAGCATTGGGATCTTTACGGAATTTGCAACTGCGGAAAAATGTGCGATCAGACCCTTCTGGTGTTGCCTTATTGTAATATGGAGATACTACTAACAGACCGTCAGCACCATTCTTCTCTGCTTCCTGGGACAGATAAATAGCAGTCTCTGTGCAGTTAGAACCTGTACCAGCAATTACAGGAATACGCTTCTTTGTAACTTCACATACAAACTTGATAACGTCTAAGTGCTCCTCATGGGTCATGGTAGATGCTTCACCTGTTGTACCGCAGGCAACAATGGCATCTGTACCTCCTGCGATCTGCTCTTCTACGATCTCCTCTAACTTGTCGTAATTAACCTCTCCATTTGCCTTAAATGGTGTGATCAGTGCAACACCGGCGCCTTCATAAATTGCCATGTCTTTTCTCCTCCTAAATATAGTAAAATTGTTGGAAACACGCAGTACGCGTCCCCGGATCCACCAGAGTGTTCCTATCGCGATGTGATCTGGAAAAATCTGGTGATCACATCAAAAGAAAAGGAAGGGCTGAGGTAAATGTCAGCTCTTCCAACGGTTTCGCATCTTCACGAATCTGCTCTTTCGGTAGCTCTCCATCCACCCGGATGACAGTCACAAAGTTCTTAACCCTGTGCCCAGAAAAGACTCTTTCAGGTTTCCTCTTTTCTTCGGCGCTTTTCCCTTTCACCAGACCTTCTTCTGTGCCTGTCACATCCGGCCGGTTACTTTTGATCAGCGCAACCTCTACTCTGTTTTATGTTCTTAATATTAGCATTATCAGTTGCAGATGTCAACTGTAAATATTTAACCCTCACAGTGTTCATAACGTGTCTGAACCTTGGTGATCTCGTCTGCGTACTCATCTAATTCCTGAGGATAAACGGTTCCTGTCATGATCAGTTCTGCTTCGGACTGTCTTGCCTGACAGATCAGCGCCTTTAACTCCTCCAATGAAATAATGCCTTCATCCAGGATCCCCAATATCTCATCCAGGATCAGGATATCGCACTCTCCTGTAACCAGTACCTTTTTTGCGAAATTCAAACCATTGCGGATATTGATCCTTGCTTCGTCCTTTTCTTCCTCTGAAAGCTGGTCAAAAAAGATGGGTGATTTTTCAAATCGGAATAATTTGAACTCCGGTTCCAGTCGTTTTACGATCTCCATACCTTCTGTTTCCATGGAACCCTTTAAAAACTGTACCATGATGACTGTTTTCCCTTTTAAAAGAGCGGTCACACCTCGTCCTAAGGCACTTGCGGTCTTTCCTTTTCCAGGTCCGCAGATCACCTGTATCAGATTTTCTTTCATCATTCTGCACCTCATGTCTGTTCTCTCATGTGAGCATTTTTCAAAACCACTCTAGCACAATTTATGTAATAATGCAAATATTTCTTACGATTTCCAGAAGATTTTCCTGCCTAAATATGAAAATTTATTTAAAATTCATCACACTCCAGCTTGCTGATGGATACTTCATAAGCAATACGCTTCTCACATTCTGTCTCCGTGATCTTCTTTGTATACTCCCGGCTCTGGACTCTTCCCCAGATACGGACCCTTGTTCCAACCTCAAAGCCAGAAGCAAAACGGGCATTACGGCCCCAGCTGATACAAGGGATATAATCTGATTTTCCATAAGGACGGTTTACAGCTAAAAGAAGGTCTGCGATCTCTTCCAAGAGGTGTTTTGCGGTAGATCGGCGCCTTGCAGATATAGCCGTCTAAGAAGATCTGGTTCGTCTTTGTGTAATCGGTAAATTCATCCATAAAATGGATCTCACGTACAAATACCGATAACATCAGGCGGTTTTTAGTACCTTCGTGACGGTTATAGGAACGGAACTGGCCAACGGCTTCCATGGTACAGCCCTTATAGTCCTTATGTACATCCACAAGCCGCTCAGAAACCATTAAAGGAATGATATCCGCCTGTTCACTTAAACGGTTGACAGATAATTCTACCATATAGAAAGCCTTCTCCAAAGACCTCATGGCTGAATGTGAAATCTGATACGATCTCTCCGATCACACTTACCTTGTTGTTTTCGATCATTTTTTCTGTCATAGTACTTCTCCTCTTCTTTTCCATTTTTATTTTATGATACCAGGGTCAAAAGGTGGGAAATCCGACGTAAGCTTGCTTGCAGGAGGATTTATCAACTTGGGACCCGCCAAAAACATGAGTAAGAAGCCATTTTTTGAAGAAAAATGAGCGGATTACGAATGTTTTTAGGATTGCGTGAGTGCAACGCACGTAGCAATCCGGTATCTTGGGGGCCATGTACCTTTGGACACCTACATAGATAATTTATGAAAAGATGAAAAGAAATAGACCGGATATGCATAAAAATCCACCTCTGTTTTCCGACATAAAACGACAGGAGAAACAGCGGTGGATCTTACATATGATTTCCTAACAATATTTATTTTTCAAATAATTTCCAGATCTCGTCCAGTACGATCACACTGCAGGATACACCTAAGATCTTGCACCACAATCCTACAGACAGGGGAACTGTCTCAAATACAGCGCCTCCGGCCTGTGTAATGATGATCTGAAGGATCAGGACCAGTAAGAATATGCCAAGCATCAGCTTATTATTAAGCAGGTTCTTATACATTGGTGTGCGGTCCAGTTCACGGCAGTTAAAAGCATTAAACAGCTGGAATACTACAAACAGGGTAAATAATACGGTTGACTCCTGTTCCGGCGTTGCCCCTAAAAAGTTAGTAAAATGCTGGAGCATAAATACAATAGAGATAAAAATACCGTTTACAAAAATACGGCTGATCATGGATTTAGAAATAATATTTTCATCTCTTCTTGTAGGCGGATGATTTAAAATATCATCACGGATGGGTTCCAGTCCTAAGGTCAGCGCTGGCGGACCGTCCATGATAATGTTGATCCATAACAGTTCAAGAGCTGTAAATGGTGTTTCAAAGCCTGCTAAAATGGAACAGACTACAACTACTACAGATGATACGTTTACAGTCAGCTGGAACTGGATAAAGCGCTTAAAGTTTTCATAAATAGCACGTCCCCACTGCACAGCCTTCATGATGGTAGAAAAGGAGTCATCCAAAAGGACAATATCGCTGGCTTCCTTGGTAACTTCTGTACCCGCAATACCCATGGCAATACCTACGTCTGCATTCTTGATAGCAGGGGCATCATTGATACCGTCACCGGTTACTGCCACTACATTTCCCTGTGCCTTTAATGCTTTTACCACACGCATCTTTACAAGAGGGGTACTTCTGGCAATAACCTGGATCTTTTTAAGTGCCTGTGCCAGTTCTTCATCGGACATGTTTTCGATCTCAGATGCCTCTACTGCAATGTGGTCTGCATCCAGCATATGAAGCTCATCTGCAATAGCTCTTGCAGTTAAAATATTGTCGCCGGTAAGCATTTTTACTTCAATACCTGCTTTGCGGCAGCGGCCGATGGCACCATAAACATCAGGGCTTAATGGGTCGGAAATAACAACGAAACCATCATAGATCAGGTCTGTTTCCAGTTCTTCCTGTGTTTCTTCCCCGGTGTACTGATCCAGCTTTTTATGTGCAAAAGCAAGGATACGTCCTGCGCGGCTCTGGAAAGAAGTGATCTTTTCTTCCAGTGCATTCTTCTCTTCATCAGACAGATTAACCGACAGGTTCATGATCTTTTCCGGATTTCCCTTTACATAAAGCATATAAGCTTCTGCTGTACGCAGGATCGTACTCATATCCTTTTTCTGGGAAGAAAATGGGAAAATGTGGGCAATATCTGTCTCTTCTCTTTTCTTTGTATAATCCCAGCCTGCTTTTCTGGCTGCTACTAAAAGAGCACATTCCGTAGGATTTCCGATAAAGCTGTCTTTTCCGTCTTCAATCGTCACATTGGCATTGCTGTTGATACAGAAGTTTTCCAAAAGACAGACGTCCGTAAGCTTCTCAGGCTCTAACAGTTCTCCTTTGGCGTAGATCTGCTGTACGGTCATCTTATTTTCTGTTAAAGTTCCTGTTTTATCGGAACAGATGATATTAATACAGCCGACAGTCTCACAGGCGATCATCTTCTTTACCAGAGCATTTTCACGGGACATTTTAATAATGTTTAATGCCAGTGATACAGCCACGATGGTAGGAAGACCTTCCGGAACTGCTGCTACGATCAGGACGATACTGGTGATAAAAGCATCAGACACTGTTTCCCAGTTCATGGTATGGGACATGGCAAAACCGATGATCTGGATGGCAAATACGATAAAGGCTGCTGTAGCGCCTAAAACTGTGATCACTTTTCCCAGACGGTCCAGTTTTTCCTGAAGAGGTGTGGTGTCTTTTTCAATTGAGGATAATTCTTTTGCGATCTGTCCAAACTCTGTGTTGTTTCCTGCTGCAGTTACCACTGCTTTTCCTGTACCGCTTGATACAAAGCAGCCGGAATACAGCATGTTTCTGCGCTCTGCCACAGGTGTGGACTGGGGACAGACGTAATCTGCCTCTTTTGCTGCAGGAAGGCTTTCTCCTGTAAGAGAAGACTCATCGGTGCTGAGGTCATTGCTCTCTAATAATCTTGCATCTGCTACCAGCTTATCTCCCGTTTCTACTAAAAGGATATCACCTACTACAATGTCCTTCTGCGGGATCAGCTGGGGAGAATTATCTCTTAATGCTTTTACCAGTGTATCTTCATTGATGCGGTTTAATGCCTCGAAAGCTTTGGCACTTTTTCCCTCTGTAACAATAGTGATCACTACAGATAATGCGATCGCCGCGAAAATACCGGCGCATTCCAGGAAGTTATATTCTCCACCTGTCATATAGCGGGCAATATTTACTCCTAAGGTGATCACTGCCGCAAAGATCAGCATCAAAAGCATAGGCTCTGTGGAAGCATCCCAGATCTTTTTAAGCAGGGATTCATGACTTTCCCGGATAAAGGTATTGGAACCATACTTTTTGCGGGACTGCTCTGCCTGTTCTTTTGTCAGGCCGCCGCTTCCGTCTGAATGCAGGTCTGAAAGTACCTGTTCAGGGGTTTTGGTGTACGCGTCTTTCATTTTTCTTCTCCTTGTATTTTATTGTTATCAATAATACCAGATTGCTCCGTGCTTCGCACTCACGCAATCTTCAAAAATCCTCCTGCAAGCAAGCTTGCATCGGATTTTAGACCTTTTGACCCTGTATTATCATATTAAAAAACGAGACATCATGTATGGCAAATAAGCCATACATGAGTCTCGTTATTTAAGACAAGCCAGGTCCTTGACCAGTATGTTGACTTGTCACACTGCCCTTACAGGCAGTGCCACTACTCCCTCAGTTGGGTATTATATTACTCACGAGCCCCGCGCTACGCGCTCTACTGCCTCGCTTACGCAGGCGGCTCGCATATATTTCTACTTATTTTTGAAAGAAGCTCTCTTACGAAGAGTTGGATCCAGGATCTTCTTACGGATACGCAGGCTCTCTGGGGTTACTTCCAGAAGTTCATCTGTATCGATGAAGTCCAGGCACTGCTCCAGGCTCATGATCTTAGGCGGAGTCAGCTTTAATGCTTCATCAGCGCTGGAAGAACGTGTGTTGGTCAGCTTCTTGGTCTTGCAGACATTGATCTCAACGTCTTCAGCCTTCGGGCTCTGTCCGATGACCATACCAGAATATACCTTAACACCAGGTCCGATGAACAGAGTACCTCTCTCCTGTGCATTGAACAGACCGTAAGTAATAGACTCACCAGCCTCAAATGCGATCAGGGAACCGGTCTGACGATATGCGATATCACCTTTGTACTCAGCGTAGCCGTCGAAAATTGTATTTAAGATACCATTACCCTTTGTATCAGTCATGAAATCGCCTCTGTAGCCGATCAGGCCTCTGGAAGGAATGGAGAATTCCAGTCTGGAATAGCCGCCAGCTGCCTGGCTCATACCCTGAAGAGCACCCTTTCTGGAGGTCAGCTTCTGGATAACAACACCGGTGTATTCTTCCGGAACATCAATATAAGCTAATTCCATTGGCTCTAATCTGCGGTTGCGCTCGTCATATTTGTAAAGAACTTCTGCCTTACTTACTGCGAACTCATATCCCTCACGACGCATATTCTCGATCAGAACGGACAGATGCAGCTCACCACGACCGGATACCTTGAAGCAGTCTGCAGAGTCAGTTTCCTCTACACGAAGGCTGACGTCTGTATTTAACTCACGGAACAGTCTGTCTCTTAAGTGACGGGAGGTGATGAATTTACCTTCCTGTCCGGCTAACGGGCTGTCATTTACCATGAAATACATAGCAATAGTCGGCTCGGAGATCTTCTGGAATGGGATCGCTTCCGGATTTTCAGGGGAGCAGATAGTATCTCCAATGTGGATATCTGCAATACCGGAGATAGCTACGATAGAACCGATTTCTGCCTTCTGTACTTCTACTCTCTTTAAGCCATCGAACTCATACAGCTTACCGATCTTGATCTTTTGAACTTATCCGGATCATGATGGTTTACCAGAACACATTCCTGGTTTACCTTTAAGCTGCCGTTGTCGATCTTACCAACACCGATACGTCCTACGAACTCATTGTAGTCAATGGTACTGATCAGAACCTGGGTTGGAGCTTCCGGATCACCTTCCGGAGCCGGGATATGCTTAACGATGGTTTCAAACAGAGGTTCCATATCATTGTTGGTATCATCTAATTCATATCTTGCAAAACCTGCTCTTGCAGATGCATAGATAAATGGGCAGTCTAACTGCTCATCAGAAGCGTCCAGATCCATCATCAGTTCCAGAGTCTCATCAATAACCTCTGCCGGTCTTGCTTCCGGACGGTCGATCTTGTTGATGCAGACGATAACGGAAAGGTCTAATTCCAGAGCCTTCTGAAGCACGAACTTTGTCTGAGGCATAGGACCTTCGTAAGCATCCACTACCAGTACAACACCGTTTACCATTTTAAGTACACGTTCTACTTCACCGCCGAAGTCTGCATGTCCAGGTGTGTCGATGATATTGATCTTTGTATCTTTGTAGTATACAGCGGTATTCTTGGAAAGGATGGTGATACCTCTCTCACGCTCAATATCGTTGGAGTCCATTACACGTTCCTGAACTTCCTGGTTGGCACGGAATACACCGCTCTGCTTTAACAGCTGGTCTACCAGAGTTGTTTTACCATGGTCTACGTGGGCGATAATGGCAATGTTTCTTACATCTTCTCTTTTGTCTTCATAGTGATTATCTTCCTTTTATATATACGAATCTTTTGTCTCAGCCACAATTTTGTAGTATAGCATTCCATACTCCATATTGCAAGGATTTTTCATTGTATTTTCTTTGTACTTTATAACAATATCAGTTCTCCCCGCACTTTCCATAGTACACTTCCCCGTCTGTGCGGATCACTGCCCTGCCGTTTGTGCTTTCCACCAGCTTGGCCTTAAAACTTTCTTCCTGCTCTCCCGGCACTAAAAAGATAAATACCACTTTATCTGTATACTGGCTGTCCAGTGTGTCAATGCCTTCCTGGGCTGCAAGGTACTGGATTTTTCCCACTCCATTGTAATCGGTAATCACTTCCATACGCACTCCCTGTTTTTTCTCCAGGATCTGTGCATTTGCAAGACCTTCTTTTACTGCCCCGGAATAAGCCCTTACCAGGCCCCCTGTGCCAAGAAGTGTGCCCCCAAAATATCGGGTGACTACAGCACACACGTCCATCAGTCCTTCTCCCATAAGCACATCCAGCATAGGTTTTCCCGCTGTCTGGGAAGGTTCTCCGTCATCGCTGCATCTTGCTGTAGGCGTTGCCCCTTCTCCTTTAAGAATATAGGCATAACAGTTATGCCTTGCATCCCAGTATTTCTTTCTGGTCTCTTCTACGAAGGCCAAAGCCTCTTCTTCTGACTTTACAGGCCGTATCTGGGCAATGAACCGGGATTTTTTCTCCACCAGTTCTCCCATTCCTTCCTTATATATAATCTTACAGTTTTCCGCCACTTTATACGCTCCTTATAAAAACATTTATATTTATCATAATATAGTTATCCCACTCTTGCAAGCGGCTATTAGTATCCCCCTTTTCATTTTCTGAAAATTGTTGTATAATCGTAGGAGTTTAATCGGCTATTTTCTGTTCAAAATGCCGACACACTGCGTAAAGGAGACTATATGAACTACGGACAATATGAGACTGAGCGAAGGCTTAAGTCCCTTTCATCTAAGACCGGAAAGTACACATCCAAACTTGTTTTTAATATTTTCAAGGCATTTTTTATCCTGTTCCTTTTCCTGGCAGTTGCAGGTGCTGCAGTTGGTTTCGGAATGATCAAGGGTATTATTGATAATGCCCCTTCTGTGGATATTATGAACATCCAGCCGGACCGTTTTGCTACTACGGTTTATGATGCAGATGGAAATCTGACGGAAACTCTTGTTACCAGCGGCTCCAACCGTGAGTCAGCCACTTACGAAGAACTTCCTGAAAATCTGGTCAATGCCTTTGTTGCCATTGAAGACTCCCGTTTCTGGACCCATGACGGCATTGATCTTCGTTCCATTGCCAGAGCTGTAAAAGGCGTAGTCAGTGATGATTATTCCGGCGGCGGAAGTACCATTACCCAGCAGCTGATCAAAAATAATATTTTTTCCGGCGGTATGGAGACAAGCTGGGGCGCCCGTATTGAGCGAAAGCTCCAGGAACAGTACCTGGCAGTCCAGCTGGAAAAAAATTCCGGTTTAAACAAAGAAGAAACAAAAAAAACTATTATCACCAACTATCTGAACACCATTAACCTGGGCAGCAATACCCTGGGAGTTAAGGTTGCCGCACGGCGGTATTTTAACAAAGAAGTTTCTGACCTTACTCTTGCAGAGTGTACCGTCCTTGCATCTATCACTTCCAATCCTTCCCGATATAATCCCATTACCAATCCTGAAAACAACAATACAAGACGTCAGATCGTCCTTCAGAACATGGTAGACCAGAATTATATCTCCAAACAGGATATGGAAAATGCTCTTTCTGATGATGTATATGACCGGATCCAGAATGTAAATACCGCTACCAAGGAGACCAACTCCCACTACAGCTATTTTACAGACGAACTGATCGAACAGGTGACAGAAGCCTTAATGAAGAAATTAGGCTACACCGAAAGCCAGGCAAGCAATCTGGTATATTCCGGCGGACTTAAGATCTACACCACCCAGGATCCGAAGATCCAGGCAATCGTAGATGAAGAAGTCAATGATCCAGGCAATTATACAGTCGCTAAATACTCTGTGGAATACCGTCTTTCTGTCAACCATGCAGATGGCACTACCCAGCATTATTCAGAAGAAAATTTACGTGCCTACCGTAAGAACACTTTAGGAGACACTTCTTTCGAAGGACTTTACAACAGCAAAGAAGAAGTCCAGGCAGATATTGACCGGTACAAAGAATGGCTTTTAAAAGACGGGGATGACGTGATCGCAGAACGTCAAAACCTGATCCTGCAGCCTCAGGCATCCTTCTTTATCATGGATCAGCACACAGGTGAGGTAAAAGCCCTTTCCGGCGGCCGCGGCGAGAAAACAGCCAGCCGTACCTTAAACCGTGCTACCAATGTTTACCGCCAGCCAGGTTCTTCTTTTAAAGTACTTACTGCATTTGCTCCTGCTATTGATACCTGCGGAGCCACCCTGGGAACCGTTTACTATGACGCGCCTTATACCATTGGCACCAAAACTTTCCGCAACTGGTGGGGAGAGAGCCGTGGTTTTACCGGTTATTCCAACATCCGTGAAGGTATTATCTACTCCATGAACATTGTAGCAGTCCGTACTTTAATGGAAACTGTTACTCCCCAGCTTGGTGTGGAATATGCAGAAAACCTAGGCATTACTTCTCTTACCAAGGATGATCTGGGCGCTGCTCTCTCATTAGGCGGTATTACAAAAGGTGTTTCCAACATGGAACTGACTGCTGCTTATGCAGCTATTGCAAACGGCGGTGTTTACACCACCCCAAGATTTTTCACAAAGATATTAGACCACGATGGCAAGGTGCTGATCGACAATGAACCGGAGACCAAGCAGGTATTAAAGGACTCCACTGCTTTCCTGTTAACAGATGCCATGTCAGAGTCCATGAAAGCAAACAGGAAATTTGCCCGCTCCGGTGTATCCATTAACTCCACCAGTACCCGTGCAGCCCTTACAGGTATGTCTGCAGCAGGTAAAAGTGGTACCACCACCAGCAACAATGACGTATGGTTCGTAGGTTTTACCCCTTATTACACTGCCGGTGTATGGGGCGGCTGTGACAACAACCAGAAGTTAAAGCATGGCGGCGTGGACAACGGCGGAACCTCTTTCCACAAAGATATCTGGCGCAATATCATGAACCGGGTACATGAAGGTCTGGAAGATCCCGGATTTACGGTTCCTGACAGTGTGGAGACTGCTGAGATCTGCCGCAAATCCGGAAAACGTGCTGTATCCGGCGTATGTGACCATGATCCAAGAGGAGATGCTGTCTACACTGAATATTTTGCAAAAGGAACGGCTCCTACTGAAGTCTGCGACAAACATGTGGCAGTAACCGTATGTGCAGAGTCCGGAAAACGTTCCACCGAATACTGCCCGACCAAGACCACCAAGGTATGTATGGTACTTCCGGAAGGTGAAGAGGATCTGGCTACGGATGACTCTGTTTTCTCCATCCCAGGTTACTGTAACATCCACGGCCGCAATTCCACCATCATCTCTCCTACCATTGAAGATAATGATAATTCCGGCGGTGAAACCACGACTCCTACCAAAGCAACCGTAGTGCCTGTAGGACCAGGCTATCAGCCTACCACTGCGCCGGAATGGGAATATACAGGACCGGGAGCCAAACATTAAGCTTTTAAACTGCAAACATAAAACCGTGATCTGTTGACTGCGCAAAAACAGGGACTGTTGTATTTGATAACACAATAGTCCCTGTTTTTTTGATCTGATCCACTCTTTACTTCATCTTTGGCTTAAATACCAGCGATGCCAGGTATCCAAACACAAGGGCTGCGGTAATACCGCCGGAGGATGCCGTAAGCCCGCCTTTAAAAGCGCCCAGGATACCGTCCTCTCCTACCGCTTTTTTCGCCCCCTGCCACAGGGTGTTTCCAAAGCCTAAGAGAGGAACGCTGGCGCCTGCTCCGGCCCATTCTTTGAAGGGCTCGTAGATACCGATGGCACCTAAAATCGCACCGGATACTACTAAAAGGACCATAATACGGCCGGGCATCATTTTTGTTTTTTCCATTAAGATCTGCACCAGGGCACAGATCACACCTCCTGCAAGAAATGCTCTTATATAATCCATTTTCACATCCTGCCTTTCATACTTCTATCTATTTTTACATCTTTTGCCTTCGTACAAAAATTTTATTTTCCCATACGTTCCAGTATCACCCCATGGGCGATCCCCGGTATGGTCTGGCCTTCATTAAAGCTGACAGTAGAAAGCAGGGCTCCTGTAGGGACAAAAAGTACCCGTTTCCAGATACCAGCCTGGATATTTGGCAGGATCAAAGCCCCAAGGACTAAGGCGCTGCAGCCACAGCCGCTTCCTCCTGCGTGGGTATCCTGTTTCTGGTTGTCATAGATTTCTACGCCGCAGTCCATTAAAAATCCTTCCGCTTCCAGACCCTCATTCCGTAAAAGATCTGCCAATGCCTGTTTTCCAATTTTTCCCAGATCCCCGGTAATGATCTTGTCGTACCAGCCACCTTCCAGCTGCTCTTTTGTGATCTCCAGATCTTTTAAATTCTGCATTACCGTATGAAAGGCCGCCGGTGCCATGGCAGCACCCATGTTCATAGAGTCTCTGACCCCGGCATCTACTACCTGCCCTGTAGTGATCCCTGCGATCTGGGCAATTCCCTTTTCCCCATGTTTCCCTATTACCGCCGCCCCGCAGCCGGTTACAGTCCAGGTTGCTGATTTAGGCCGCTGGTTTCCATAGGCAAGAGGAAAACGGAATTCCTTCTCTGCTGTTGCAAAGTGGCTGGATGCCATGGCAAGGACATTTTTTCCGTATCCTGCATTTACGGTCATTGCCCCAAGACCTAAAGCTTCTCCCATAGTAGAGCAGGCGCCATACAGGCCAAATAATGGCACATGCAGACTTCCGGAACCAAAGGATGTAGCGATCAGCTGCCCTAAAAGATCTCCTGCAAACGAATAATCCATCTCCTGCTCTGTCAGCTTTCCTTTTTTCAAAGCCAGACCTGCCGCCTTTTCCTGCATGGCACTTTCCGCTTCTTCCCAGTTTTCCATTCCCATCTTATCATCCGGTTCCACACTGTCAAAGAAGCGTCCCAAAGGTCCCTGTCCTTCCCTGGTACCTGACACTGTTCCTACACTTTTGATAACCGGTGGATGCTCAAATAAAATGCTGGCTCTTCCCTTTTTCTGCTCCATATCCATTCATCTGCCTTTCTTTTCTGCAAACCTCTTTTCTTTAGAATGTGTTATCAGCAGGCAAATTATACAGATCAAAATCCGGGAAAAGCGAGCACGCACATTATTGGCACAAAAAAAGACCGGAACAAAGTATTATTTCTAACACCTTATTCCAGTCTTTTCCAGACAGATCTTTATTTATTAAGCCTCTGCCTCTTCATATTCTTTTCTTTTTTCCTGTTCATTTAACAGGTTGGTCATACTCTTTAAGCTGATGCCCAGTGTAGATGTATTGTGCAGCAGCGCAGAGGTAGCAGGTGCGATCACACCGGCAACACCTAAAAGGATCAGTCCCAGGTTAAATCCGATCACAAAGCGGTAGTTTCCATGGATACGCTTCATTAAACCATTGCTGATCGCCTTTAATGTTACCAGCTGGTACAGATTTTCCTCAGAAATGGTAATATCTGCGATTTCTCTTGCGATCTCAGCGCCTTCACTGATGGCGATACCTACGTCAGCAGCAGAAAGTGCAGGTGAGTCATTAATTCCGTCACCGATCATAATGACCTTGTGACCTAAAGCCTTTTCGCGCTCTACAAAGCCAGCCTTGTCTTCCGGAAGTACCTCGGAGAAGTACTGGTCAACGCCAACTTTTTCAGCAATGGCTCTTGCGGTTCTCTCGCTGTCGCCGGTCATCATAACAATATTCTTGATACCAAGGCTTCTTAATGCATCAATGGTATCCTTTGCCTCATCACGAAGAGGATCCTCAATAAGGATAACAGCTGCCAGCTTTCCGCCGATCGCCATATACAGATGAGAATAATATGGAGGCAGTTCATCAAATGCCTGTTTATGCTCATCCGGGATGATACACTGCTCATCATCAAATACAAAGTGATGGCTTCCGATAACAACACGCTCGCCATTTACATAAGTTGCAATACCGTGAGCTACGATATAGTCAACTTTGGAATGCATTTCTTCATGGACAAGTTTTCTGTTTACTGCTTCTTTTACAACTGCATTTGCCATGGAGTGAGGGAAATGTTCCTCAAGGCAGGCAGCAATTCTTAAGATCTCATTCTTGGTCATATCATTGAACACAACAATATCAGCCAGTACCGGCTCTGCCTTTGTAAGAGTACCGGTCTTGTCAAATACGATGGTGTGCGCCTCAGATACAGCTTCTAAGAACTTTCCGCCCTTAACAGTAATGTGATGGCTGTTTGCCTCACGCATAGCGGAAAGAACAGATAATGGCATTGCAAGCTTTAATGCACAGGAGAAGTCTACCATCAGGATAGACAGTGCCTTTGTAGAGTTGCGGGTCAGCAGCCATGTAAGAGCAGTACCGCCAAGGCTCCACGGAACTAAGGCATCTGCCAGGCTTGCAGCCTTTCCTTCTACAGAAGATTTTAACTTTTCAGAGTCTTCGATCATCTGTACAATGCGCTCGAAACGGGTTGAACCAGCTGCATGTTTTACCTTAAGAGTGATCTCTCCCTCTTCTACGGCTGTTCCTGCGTATACATAAGAGCCGGCTTCCTTCTTTACAGGAACAGACTCACCGGTCATGGAAGCCTGGTTTACCATAGCTTCGCCGGTTACAACTTCACCGTCTAACGGGATCACATTTCCAACATGAACGGTTACCAGATCGCCCTCTTTAATATTGGATACAGGAACTAATACTTCTGTGCCATCTACATTCTGCCATACCTTCTCGATATTTAAGGACATGCTTCTTGCCAGATCGCCAACAGACTTCTTGTGGGTCCATTCCTCTAACAGCTCGCCAATTCCCAGTAAGAACATAACAGAACCGGCTGTATTAAAGTCACTTCTTATAATAGAAACGGTAATAGCAGTTGCATCCAGAACTTCTACTTCCAGTTTGCCCTTTAAGAGACAACGGATACCCTTAAATACATAACGGATGGCTTTTGCTGTGGTATAAACTGCTCTTAACCAGAATGGGAAACAGGTCTTTGTAACCATACGTACAGCTACATGCTTAAACAGCTTTTCCTGGTACTCTCTGTTTAATTCACGTCCGCTGTTTACCGGTACGATCTCCTCTAATTCCTCATTATCATAAGAAAAGGTCCTGACTCCTTCCAGGATCTCCACTCTGTCACCTTTATAAACAATAACTGCGTCTGCGGTTCTTTCATATACCTTCGCATTCAGTACTCCCGGAAGTGTTTCCAGATAGTACTGAAGCAGATCCGCCTGGCGCATGCTCATAACGCCTCTCTGAAATACATGGATACGGACTCTTCCGTTAATCTCATGTTTAATAGAAAATTTCATACGTATATCGCTCCCTGTAAAGAAAGCCCGGGAAGTTTTCTCCCAGGCCCCGATTAGTTTTTAATTAAGCCTCAGCGGTTGCTGCTTCTTCTTCCTTGAAGGACTCTTCTGCCTGGCTCTCATCCTCGAAAACTTCTTCCTTGTTTCTCTGCTCGTTGATCTCCTTAGCTTCTGCAAGGATATCTTCTGCATTCTCCTGGATGTTGGTTGCAGTAGTCATAACGCAGTCCTTAGCACGAAGGCCAGCTGCCAGACAGTTGATGTAGAACTTCTTAGCGTCCTTGCTTCCTAAAACCTTAACACCAGCTGTACCGAACAGTACACCACTTGCGAATAAACCAATCTTCTTTACTTTACCGATATCTAACATCATATTTTTATCCTCCTTAATTTCAGGTATTTTTATAATTTATTTTTTTCATTTGATACTCTAACAAATCAACCCACAGTTAGTCAATTCCAACATTTCTCAATAACTTACATTTTTTTGTCCTGTCTTTTACCTCTTCTTTACATGAATTTTATACCTTTATCCTAAAAGCAATCTCTCTTCCTACCGCTACTTTCTCCTTTTCAGTTCCAATGATCAGATCCCCCATACAGTTTTGTATGACCCGGATCCGGCTCCCTTCTGTAATACTATGTTTTTCCATCCATTCTGCTATCCTTGCGCCTGTCACCATCCATTTAACGGTACAGCTCTCTCCAGGCTTTATTTCTGTTAATGCCTGCATATATATGCCCCCTAAATCAATTAATATTGACTAACTTAAGTTATTCATAACTAATATTGTCAGTTAATTTCCTTTGTTGTACCAATATTGTATTCCCATATCAGCCGGTTAGTCAATTATAAATTACTTCTATTTTTCACAAAATAAGTGTAAAATATAAATCAGTGCATTGAAAAATACTACCCAGGAGCAATCTGGTGATATGTCAAGATGATTTTTGAAAAGATTTCGATATGTTTTTCAGAAAAAGGGTAACTTTAATAGACCTATGCAAAAACACAGGCTAAAACCAGTTATTCATTTGATGTATCCAGCGATACGCCGGAGTACAGTTGGTTTCTGGCCAGCAATCCATAAACCAAACGAACGAATTTACGTGAAGTCAGCGCGAGTGCTCTTTTGTGTTGATGCTTCGGAACTTCGTTGTACTTCTTTCGATAGTACGCTCCGTACTCAACATTATGTTTTCTCATACTGTTGGCGGCTTCGCCAAGATAGTATCTGAGATAACGATTTCCGGCTTTACTCATTGGAGTATCTTCTCCATCGAAATCACCTGATTGGTTTGACTTCCACATGAGTCCGGCATATTTAGCAAGAGCATCAGAGGAATGAAAAGCAGAGATGTCGCCTATTTCAGCTACAATGCCACCTGCAAAGACAGGACCAATGCCATCTATGGATTGAAGAATAATAAAAGCATTAGGATTTAATCCTCTGATTTCTCTTTCGATGGCAATATCTATAAGCTTGATTTCTTTCTTGAAAGTTTCAATACAGTTGAAAGAGCTGGCAATAGATACATTTAATGGTTCATAAAGAGCTTTATCTAAGCGATAAGAATCTCTGGCCGCTTTCCTGAGTAATTCTGCGGTCTTGCTAATGTCTTTGATACGATTGCGACTTTTCTGTGCGAGAAAACTTATGAGATCTTCCTCAGATGAATCAATAATCTCCTCAGGAGATAAGTATTCTGTCAATACACTGGAAGAGGTTGCTCCATAAATATCGCAGAAAGGCTGGTCATCACCTTCTAACATCTGTAGTTCACTGAACTTCAGATACAGATTAGAAACCAGGTAGGTTTTCTCTGGTCATGCATTCAACAAGATGCAGACGATGCCTTGTGAGGCGTTTAAGAGCCAAGAACTGGCTTCCACGCCATGGCTCAGTTTCGATATTTCCTGCACGTGCATAATCGGCAATAACAAAGGCATCAATAGGATCAGACTTACCTAATCCGATATAAGACTTTTTGTAATTAGCTGTGCATTTGGGATTGAGCACAAAACATAAGGTTTGAAATGCATCAGTTCCTCGCAGGAAGAGAGAAAATTTGCAATGTGAATGCTGTAAACAGAGGTAGACTCCAGAGCAGCAACAATCGTATTAAGATCAGGGTGTTCTTTCAAACATTCAAGAATCTTCTTGGCTAGTTCTTCAGCACCAGGCTGATTGTTAGCAAAAGAAGAGTTTATGTATTTATTTTTATAAAAATCCAAAGCACAAACATAGTTGGATTTTGAACTGACGTCAATACCGACGTAAAACGTAGATAATGGGTTAATCTTTAACATGATACCACCCGCCTTTCCGATTAAGTATTCTTGGAACCTGAAGAAAAAGGTTTATCCTGGGAATCATATGCTGACCGAAACCTCGCGTAATAAGCATGCACCCTGGCAGCTCTTTTGCTGGTGCTGTACGCCAGGGGATGAAACATCTGTGTAAGCGGAATGTGACATATGATTCAGGCTGCAAGCTCCATAAGCAGGCACCGGAGACCGGGCTGAAAGGATTAAAAGCAGTGCCTCTAGACATCAGACTCTGCTGATATCATACCACAGAATAACCTATGAAACTAATAACCAATGTAGATGAGATGGAAAGGGTTTATCCCAGGTGTCTCAGATCATCTATAAATTTATAGAAAGGATAAGTGCATAACCATCATTTCTACTGGCTATACACTTATTATACGAGGATATATACAAATGAAAAAACCGATCATCGGCATCCTTGGTGCCCATATGTCAAATAACGGCGGCCCGGCTCCGGTGCCTGCTGACTATGTAAATCATGCTTACTGTGCAGGTGTGGAAAATGCAGGAGGCATCCCCATTCTTCTGCCTGTTTTAAAAGATCCGGCAGATATGGATCCGGTTCTTGCCATGTGTGACGGACTTCTGATCCCAGGCGGAGTAGATGTGGATCCACGTTTTTACAGCGAAGATCCATCTCCCCTTTTAGGTTCTTTGGACTCTGCCATGGACCGTTTCTGGATTCATGCTGCAAACTATGCCTTAGAGCATAAAATGCCGTCCTTGGCATCTGCCGTGGACTGCAGCTTGTAAACGTAGCTTTTGGTGGCAGTCTTTATCAGGATCTTTCCTATAAGAACCAGGACCATATGCTCCATTCCCAGAAACAGAACCGCGATTATCTGATCCATCAGGTTACCATGGATGCTGACAGCCATTTAGCTTCTATTTTAGGTGCAGAACCGGTGTATACCAACACCATGCATCACCAGTGCGTAAAAGAACCTGGAAAAGGTCTGAAGATTACCGCCCATACAGCTGATGGAATTCCCGAAGCAATGGAAACAGATGGCGGACAGTTTATCCTGGTGCAGTGGCATCCGGAAGAGCTTCAGGACAGCGAACCAAGAATGCGTGGCTTATTTAAAAATCTGATAGAAAAAGCCAGCAAATAAATATGGCTGCGCTGAATGCGTATTGTGAACATATAAACTAAAAGCAGCATACCTGGTCTTATGGATCTTTCCTAAGATTAACAGGTACGCTGCTTTTTTCACGTTCCATATCCAATTATACTAAAAACAGACACCATACAGGTACTGTTACCAGTGAAAGCAGTGTGGAAGACACTACGCACCGGGTAGCAAATTTCTCATCCTTTTTATATTTGGACGCTATGATTGCTGTTGTGCTGGCTGCAGGCATTGCCGCTAAAACTACAGATACACCTGTTACCAGATCATCTAAACCAGCCAGTTTGCATCCAACATACACCAGAAGGGGTATGAATACCAGACGGATAAATGCATAGTAGATAGTATCACGATCTACCAGTTCCTTCATTTTTACCCTGGATAAGATCACGCCCACCAGTGCCATTGCAAGAAATGTATTTGCACCGGCAATATTTTTTATGGTCACGTTCAGTACTTCCGGCAGCTGTATCTGTGTTACCATCAGGAAAAATCCGATAAATACAGACAGGATGCATGGATGTGTGGCTACTTTTTTAAAGAGCGTTTTCTTATCCGGTGCCTCTGTAAAATAAGTAAGACCTACAGACCACATAAAAATACGCTGTGGGATCACATAAATGGACGCATACATCATTCCCATCTGTCCGAAAATCCCTTCCGCGATAGGATTTCCCAGAATTCCCGCATTGGAACAGATGGTGGCATACTGCAGCACTTTCTTTTTGCTGTCTCCATAGTGATTATAAAGAAACATTCCAAGAACAGAGCTTCCTGTCTGTATTACGATCCCCGCAATAGCAATGGTCATACAGGCAATCAGGATCTGGTGGTTAAACTCGATCTGAAAGGATTTGATAATACTTCCGGGAAGAGTGCAACATAGATCACCAGATCAGTCAGCAGATTTTGCCTGTGCCATCTGCCAGTCCCTTCTTCCCGAAAATATACCCGATGAGCAAAGCAGAAACAGCATTCCCGTGTCTGAAATAAGCCGGAAAACTCATAAGAACTACCAACTTTTATCTTTTGTCTGCTGGCTTTCAGCCAGTCCGGCTTTTATTCTAGCACACTCTTTATCTGTAAAACAAGTACCTATCTGTATCAGTTCGTTTATATACTGTTTCGGCTGTATTTATCTTTTTGTATTAAAAGCGCCAAAGCCTGGGAACTGTGCAGCTGCACCCAATTCTTCCTCAATACGAAGCAGCTGATTGTACTTGGCAACTCTCTCGCTTCTGCTTGGAGCACCGGTCTTGATCTGGCAGGTATTTAACGCAACAGCCAGGTCTGCAATGGTGGTATCCTCAGTTTCACCGGAACGATGGGATGCGATTGCTGTATAGCCAGCCTTATGAGCCATCTTAATAGCCTCTAAAGTCTCGGAAACGCTGCCGATCTGGTTTAACTTGATCAGAATGGAGTTGCCGCAGCCAAGGCTGATGCCCTTGGACAGACGCTCTGTATTGGTTACAAACAGGTCATCACCAACTAACTGAACCTTGTCGCCCAGTTCCTTGGTCATTAACTGCCAGCCTTCCCAGTCTTCCTCATCCAGACCATCCTCGATGGAGTAGATCGGGTATTTCTCACACAGATCTTTCCAGTGTGCGATCAGTTCTTTGGAAGTAAACTTCTTTCCGCACTTAGGAAGGATGTACTCGCCCTTTACACTGCCCTTCCACTCACTGGAAGCTGCATCCATTGCCAGTACGAAGTCTTTTCCCGGCTCGTAACCTGCACGTTTTACTGCCTCTAAGATGCACTGGATGGCTTCTTCATCACTTCCAAGGTCTGGTGCAAAACCGCCCTCATCACCAACAGAAGTTGCCAGTTTTCTCTCCTTTAATAAGGCAGCTAATGCATGGAATACTTCTGCACACCAGCGCAGTCCTTCTTTGAAACTTGGAGCGCCTGCCGGCATGATCATAAATTCCTGCACATCTACGGTATTTGCTGCATGAGCGCCGCCGTTTAAGATGTTCATCATAGGAAGTGGAAGTCTGTTTCCGTTTGCTCCGCCAAGGAAACGGTACAGCGGGATCTGCAGTGCATTTGCTGCTGCTCTTGCACTTGCGATAGATACAGCTAAAATAGCGTTTGCGCCTAAATTTGATTTATCTTTTGTTCCGTCTGCCTGGATCATAGCACGGTCTACTGCATAAACATCAGAAGGATCCATTCCCTTTAATACCTGTGAAATAACGGTATTTACATTCTCAACTGCCTTTAAAACACCTTTTCCGCCAAAACGGCTCTTGTCACCGTCACGCAGCTCCAGTGCTTCAAACTCACCTGTAGATGCGCCGCTTGGTGCGGTTCCTCTGCCTACCGTTCCGTCTGTAAGATAAACTTCTGCCTCTACAGTAGGATTACCTCTTGAATCAATGATCTCTCTTCCGATTACTTTTTCGATTTCCAAATGCTTCATAATTTTGTCCTTTCTGGCAACGGAGTTTTCCCCCGGCAGGTCATACCGGGGGACTTGGCCATGATCATTTCACATTAGTTAGTCTTTTCTAACCGTTAATATTTTAGCATAGTTGGGTGGCAAACGCAATGTGGCTTATAGGGAAGTTTTTTCAAGTAGAAGTGAGGCCGCGCCCTGACGGGCGCAGATGGGCAAAGCCCTGGGGAGCCGAGCGAGAACCAGGGTAGTCCCCAAGAGGCTGAAGTGGCCATGCGCATTTACATACAAAAACAGGGCCTCCTATTTATAGAATGCCCTGCTTTTTTGAATTTATTCTATTTTACCTTTCCCAACAGAGGAGTTGTCTCTTACTCACCCAGACTATAATTTCCATTTCCCTCAGCTACAATACAGCTGTTGAAAAATTCGGTTGCTGCCTTGATAAGATAGCAGGTATCTTTCACGCCTGCCGTCTCATAAGGAGAATGCATTGCAAACTGAGGAAGTCCAATGTCTACGGTATTTAAGGAAACATGGGCATTGGAGATATTTCCCAATGTGGAACCGCCTGCAATGTCAGAACGGTTGGTGAAGGTCTGTACCGGAACCTGTACTTTCTTGCATAATGCTTTGAAAACAGCTGCGGATACAGCATCGGTGGTGTACTTCTGGTTTGCGTTGTATTTAATTACAATACCTTCGTTAATAGCCGGACGGTTGGTTGGGTCTGCTACATCTGCGTGGTTTGGATGTACTGCATGAGCGTTGTCTGCAGAGATCATAAAGCTGGAAGCAACTGCCATAAGATACTGCTCTCTGGTACGTCCTAAACTGTCGTTGATCCGCTCTAAAACATCCTTTAAGAAAGTAGAGTCTGCGCCCTGCTTGGTACCGCTTCCTACTTCTTCGTTGTCAAAGATAGCTGCTACAGAAATACTGGAGCTGTTTTCTCCTTCGATCACTGCTTTTACGGAAGAGAAGGCACACTGAAGGTCATCCAGTCTTCCACAGGAAAGGAAGGTCTCATCTGCGCCCCAGATAGTTCCTGGCTGACGGTTGTATAAGAACAGATCATGTCCTAAAATATCCTCTTCTTTTACACCTGCAGCTTCTGCGATCAGAGACATGAAGGTTCCCTTTGCTTCCAGACTGCCAAATACAGGAAGCATATCCTTCTGTGCATTGTAAGCATAGCCGTCATTTACCTGACGGTTCATATGGATGGCCAGATTTGGGATCATCACCAGATCACGGTCTACATTTACCAGCTTGGATACCAGACGGCTTCCCTCAGAAACTACCAGTCTTCCGGCAATGGATAATGGTCTGTCAAACCATGGTGCGCAGATCATGCCGCCGTATTTTTCTACATTTAACTTGATGCAGTGAGCTGCTTCCATCTCCGGATTTTCCTTGATCTTAAAGGTTGGGGAATCGCTGTGGCTTGCTATGATCTGAAAGCCCTTAAAATCTTTTCCCGGTACCTTAAATGCGATCACAGAAGACTGATTGCGGGTCACAAAATAACGGCCGCCAGCCTCAAGTTTCCAACTTTCTTCCTCTTTCACCTCTGTAAAACCGGCTGCTGTAAGCATATCTACTACATTTTTCACTGCATGGAAGCAGGAAGGGCTGTTCTGTAAAAATGTAAGCAGTTCCTTTGCTGTTTCGTTGTAGTTTTCTCTTGTTAATTCCATAATGATAAATAACTTCTCCTTATAATACTATCATATTTCCTAAATATCGCGTTTAGAAACCACGCCTGCAAAAGCAGACGGATATTTATTCTGCTTACTTTTCTTTCATATATGCTACTGCCTTAGAAAGTCCCATACTGTTGGACCCCTTAAACAGCAGGCAGTCCCCGAAAGCTACATGGTCATCCAACCATTGTTCCAGTTCTTCCAGGCTTTTTACTTCTGTCAGAGGAATATCTCCACCGGCTGCCTTTAAACCGGCACCGATCTCTTTTGCCAGTTCACCATATAAAACTACCTGATCTGCAGGATGCTCTTTTAAGAAAGCACCTACCTCCTGATGGAATTTTACAGTATCCGGTCCTAATTCCTTCATATCTGCAAGAACAGCGATCCGCTTTCCTTCACATGGCAAAGAGCCAAGTACTTCGATCCCCGCTTTCATGGAAACCGGGCTTGCGTTATAACTGTCATCGATCACAGTGACACCATTCAGATGTACGATCTGCTGACGTCCCTTAAAGCCTTCAAAACGGCACAGCGGTTCTGCTGCCATTTCCATGGAAATACCGTATTCTCCTGCTACTGCCAGAGCTGCCAGGGCATTCTGTACCATATGAACACCCATGACCTGAAGACGCAGCTGTACTTTTTCATCTCCATGAACTGCTGTAAATACAGGATAACCTTCTTCTAAGTGCAGGTCTTCGCCTCTGTAATCGCAGCCTTCAGATAGTCCGTACAGAACCTTTTTTCTGCCGCCTTCCGGAACTACATCTCTAAGAAGGGATCATCTCCATTTAAGAACAGAGTTCCCTTTTCAGACATTCCATCCTGGATATGCAGTTTCTCTTTAAAATATTTTCCTGAGAGCCTAACTGTTCAATATGGGCTACCAATATTGGTCATAACCGCACAGTTTACCTGGGCTACATTTGCAATACGGGTCATTTCTCCCGGCTCACTCATTCCCAGCTCGATCACGCCGATCTCTGCATTTTCCGGAATTTCCGCAACAGTAATAGGAACACCTACCTGGCTGTTGCTGTTTCCAGGTGTTTTGTATACAAGGAAACCTGCACTTAAAGCAGCCGCTACCATTTCACGGGTCGTTGTCTTTCCTACGCTTCCGGTAATGCCAACTAACGGGATCGGATTGTTTCTTCTGCAATAAGCTCCAAAATCCTGAAGTGCTTTTCTGGTATCAGGAACGCAGATCCAGGCAGCTGCCTTTGCAGCTGTCTCTTTTTCTTTGTCACCTTTACACTGGGTAAGAATGGCTTCCTGTACTTCCTCTTCGGTTTTATGACGGCTGGTAAATACAACGGTTGCGCCATTTCCGATGGCCATGCAGATATAATCATGTCCGTCTGCCCGCTCGCCGATAATAGGGACAAACAGGTCATTTCCTGCCATTTTTCTGGAATCCAGGCTGATATGCTCTGCTACCGGCTCATTTCCCTCATGGGCCAGAACGCCTCCTGCTGCCTGCGCAAGAGCCTTTGCTGTTATCTTTTTCATCTTTATGCCTTCTCTCCCAGTTCTTTTACTGTTTCTTCGATCACTTCACGGTCCAGGAAATGATGGCGGACACCATTGATCTCCTGATAATCCTCATGTCCCTTTCCAATGACAGCTACCATATCTCCCGGCTGTGCATGAAGGATGCTATAGCGGATGGCTTCCCTGCGGTCCGGGATCTCAATAAACTTTCCGCCTGTCTTTTCAATGCTTCCGCGGATATCCGCAATGATATCTTCTACTTTCTCATAGCGGGAGTTATCTGCTGTAATGATACTCAGATCTGCCATCTTTCCGCCGATCTCTCCCATGGAATAACGGCGGTCCTTAGAACGGTTTCCACCGCAGCCGAACACGCATACCAGACGTTTTGGCTTATAATCCCGGAGTGTGGATAACAGGCTTTCCATGCTCACTGCATTATGGGCGTAATCCACAAGAACTGTACATCTTTCGCTGGTATAGACGATCTCCATACGGCCATTTACACGGATATTTTCTAAGGCATGGCTGATCCGCGCCTGATCCAGTCCCAAAAAGCTGCATACACTGACAGCCGCCAGGGCATTTACCACATTAAAGAGACCGGGGATACCCAGTCTTACTTCCATATCATATTTACCGGAAATGTGGAACTCTGTTCCCACAAAATCAGGCTGGGATACATAGCGGATATCAGATGCCACAAAATCAGCCTCTTTGCTTTCTTCACTGTAAGTATAAAGTTCACAGTTTGCTGCCTTTATGATCTGCGGTGCATGTTTATCATCTTTATTTACAAGACCAATACCGCACATATTTAACAATCTGGTCTTATAGTACAGATATTCCTCAAAATCCGCATGTTCTCCCGGTCCAATATGATCCGGGGAAATATTGGTAAAGATGGCATAGTTAAAATACAGCCCATCTGTACGATGCATTTTAATACCCTGTGAGGATACTTCCATCACTGCATACTCACAGCCGGCTTCTACCATCTGCGCAAATGCCTGGTGCAGTTCATAAGACTCCGGAGTGGTATTTAAGGTAGGGGTCACCACATCCCCGATCACAGTACCGGTGGTTCCGATCATACCCACTTTCTTTCCTGCAGCCAGTAAAATAGCACGGATCATATGGGTAGTGGTGGTCTTTCCCTTGGTTCCTGTTACACCGATCATTACCAGCTTTTTAGCCGGATGGTCAAAACGGGCAGCTGATAAAAGAGCCAGGGCATGACGGCCTTCTTCTACCATGACCACTGTTACCTGTTTTAATTCTTCCTCAGAGAGGCCGCTGTTTTTCAGCTCTTCTTCCACCGGTCTTTCTGTTACCAGGACACGCACACCTGCTTTTAACACCTGGGGAATGAAACTGTGTCCATCCACCCGGATCCCTTTCATTGCTACAAATACCTTTCCAGGCGCTGCTTTTCTGGAATCATAGATCACATCTTCTGTTTCTACATCTACGCTTCCCTGAAGCAGCGTATAGTCAAGTTCTTTCAGCCAATCACGAAAAATCATGTTTTAAACCTCTTGTTTCTGCTATATTTGCCGGTGATCCCCCAAAAAGGGGGATCCACTTTTAGAACAGGCCGAGTGATCTTTCCGTTTACCACATCAATGCCTTCTGCAGCCGGTTTTTTAGGAAGTCCCGGCATAGTCATGATGGAACCGGTAAGAACCACTACAAAGCCAGCTCCGGCACAGACATAGGCGTCTCTTACATTAATAGTAAAGCCAGCCGGTCTTCCAAGCTTTGTCTGATCATCAGACAGGGAATACTGGGTCTTTGCCATACATACAGGCAGATTGCCAAAGCCCATTTCTTCAATGCGCTTTAATGCCTTGGAAGCTGCCGGTGCATAAGATACGCCATCTGCTCCGTAGATCTCAGAAGCAATGGTTCCGATCTTATCTTTTAATGGCATCTCATCTGTATAAAGTGGCTTAAAGTCACCCCTCTTATTTTCCAGGGTATTTAATACCTTCTCAGCTAAGGCCATGCCGCCTTCGCCGCCCTTTGCCCAGACTTCTGCCAAGGCAAATTCACAGCCTCTGTCCTCGCAGAAGCGCTTGATATAAGCATACTCAGCTTCTGTATCGGTTATGAAAGAATTTAAGGTAACAACTACCGGAACACCAAATTTCTGGATATTTTCAATGTGCTTTTCAAGGTTTACAATACCTCTCTTTAATGCATCCAGATTTTCTTCGGAAAGCTGGTCTTTTGGAACACCGCCATTATATTTTAATGCTCTTACGGTTGCTACTAATACAACTGCATCTGGATGGATGCCTGCTTTGCGGCACTTAATATCCATAAATTTCTCTGCACCAAGGTCAGCACCGAAACCAGCCTCTGTAACAACGATATCACAAAGTTTTAACGCTGTCTTTGTAGCACGTACACTGTTACAGCCATGAGCGATATTTGCAAATGGTCCGCCGTGTACTAAAGCACCTGTATGCTCTAAGGTCTGGATCATATTTGGCTTTAAAGCATCCTTTAACAGAGCTGCCATAGAACCAACTGCGTGAAGATCTGCTGCAGTTACAGGCTCTCCTGCAAAGTTGTATGCAACGATGATCTTTCCTAAACGTTCTTTTAAATCTGCCATATCATTTGCAAGGCAAAGAATTGCCATGATCTCAGATGCTACTGTGATGACAAAATGGTCTTCACGTACCATACCGTCAGCCTTTGCGCCAAGACCTACTACTACATTTCTTAAAACGCGGTCATTCATATCCAGGCAGCGTTTCCAGAGAATCTGTCTTGGATCAATGCCAAGTGCATTTCCCTGCTGGATGTGATTGTCAAGAAGAGCTGCCAGCAGATTGTTTGCAGATGTGATCGCATGAAAATCCCCTGTAAAATGCAGGTTTAAATCTTCCATAGGAAGAACCTGTGCATACCCGCCTCCTGCTGCTCCGCCTTTGATGCCAAAGCACGGTCCAAGGGATGGTTCTCTTAAGGCGATGATGGCATTTTTGCCCATCTTGCCAAGAGCTTCTCCCAGACCTACAGTAATCGTAGTCTTTCCCTCACCAGCCGGTGTAGGATTGATGGCTGTTACCAGGACCAGCTTGCCGTCCGGACGTCCTTTTACTTTCTCCCAGAGTTCATCTGAAAGTTTTGCTTTATATTTTCCATAAAGCTCCAGATCATCCTCTCCAATACCATAAGATGCTGCTACTTCCTTAATTGGCTGCATTACCGCTTCCTGTGCGATCTCAATATCTGTTTTCATAGGTACTTCCTCCTTGATGAATAATGATATGATAATGATATTATCTGCCCTGTTCAAGCAGTTCTTCAAACTGCTCCGGGCTCATTAATACTTTTCTCGGCTTGGTTCCTTCTTCTTCGCCTACAACTCCGGCTTCTGCCAGCTGGTCCATAATACGGGCCGCCCGGTTAAAACCGATCTTAAAGACTCTCTGCAGCATACCAATGGATGCCTTGTCTTTTTCAATAATAAATTTACCAGCCTGGGCAAAATATTCATCCCGTCCGGCTGAGGAACTGCCTCCATCCGAAGAAGGCGCAGCCACACGGCTGATCACATCTTCATTATACTGGGCAGTCATTCCCTGTTCTGTTAAAAATTCTACTACCCGTCCTACCTCTTCGTCAGAGACAAAGGCGCCCTGAACACGCTGAGGTTTCGGGAAACCTGCAGGATAAAAGAGCATATCGCCCTTTCCAAGCAGTTTTTCCGCACCGTTCATATCAATAATGGTACGGGAGTCTACACCGGAAGAAACCGCAAAGGCAATTCTGGATGGTACATTGGCCTTGATCAGACCGGTGATGACATTTACAGATGGTCTCTGGGTTGCAATTACCAGATGGATACCGGCCGCACGGGCTAACTGTGCCAGACGGCAGATAGAGTCTTCCACCTCTCCCGGCGCAACCATCATAAGGTCTGCCAGCTCGTCGATGATGATAACGATCTGAGGCAGTTTCTTTGGCTTTTTATCATCTGGAATATCCGTCAGCTTGTCTACTTTTTCGTTGTATCCCTTTAAATCTCTTACATTACATTCTGCAAACTTCTTATATCGGTCTGTCATCTCCGCAACTGCCCAGTTTAATGCTCCGGATGCCTTCTTTCGGATCTGTAACAACCGGGATCAGCAGATGAGGGATACCATTGTATACACTTAACTCTACTACCTTCGGATCTACCATGATCATCTTTACATCCTTTGGATCGGATTTAAAGATAATACTCATGATGAGGGTATTGATACAGACGGATTTACCGGAACCGGTAGCACCTGCGATCAAAAGGTGTGGCATCTTGGCAATATCTGTAACAACTACCTGTCCGCCGATATCCTTACCTACTGCAAAGGCAAGGCGGGATTTATGGTTCTTAAAAGAGTCGGAGTCAAGAAGTTCTCTTAAGTATACGATATTGTTCTCCTTATTCGGAACTTCAATACCCACCGCAGATTTTCCCGGGATCGGCGCCTCAATACGGATATCCGCAGCTGCAAGGCTTAACTTGATATCATCTGTAAGGCCTACGATCTTGCTTACCTTTACCCCCTGTTCCGGCAGTAATTCATATCTGGTAACAGAAGGACCGCAGCTGATATTGGTAACTGTAACACCAACACCAAAGTTGTGTAACGTCTGCTGCAGTTTAATAGCAGTTGCCTTATATTCATTTTCAGAGAAAGCATTATTATTTCTCACCGGTTTCTTTAAAAGATCTGTTGGCGGGAATATGTATTCTTTTTCTACTTCCTGTTTTGCGATCTCTTTGGCAACTGCCTCAGATGACTCTTCTTCTGAAGGCGGAGTAATCCGTACCTTTTCGTTGGAAGATCGAGGTGCCATAAAAGGATCTGCCTTTGGCACAGATGCAGCAGCTTCTGCCGCCCGGGTGCTTTCCAGCTTCTTCTTTAACAGATCTGTTTCTGCTTCGATCACTTTTCCTGAAGCTGTCACTATCTGCTTCTTCTCCTCCGGTACATAGATGGAACCGGAAGCAGCAGCCAGTGGATCAGGAGAAACACTCTCATCCAGTTTTGGATCCCAGGGGGACTCCTCTGGCTCTTCTGTGATCTCTTCCCAGTCTTCTGACTGTTCAAAGCTTTTCTGCATTTGAGGTTTTTCCTCATTATTTATGTAGTTTTTTTCCTCATATTTAACTTTTTCGCTGTTGTATACAGGTGTCTCCGTTGCTTTCTCAGCTGCTCTTTTCTCTTCTTCCAGATCAGCCAGGCTGACTGTTTCTTCCGGAAGATCTTCATCCCACAACGGTTCCTCAACAGGAACTCTCTGTATTTCTTTTGGAAGGGGTTCTTCCTCTTCTTTTATCGCATGTTCAGATACAGCAGATACTTTCTGCTCCCAGGCAGTGGGCCGTCCGGCAGGGATCACATCAGGAGCCGGTATCTCCATTTCCTCTAAGGTCCGTCGATCTTTTGGAACATGGATCGTCTCATACTGCTGTTCTAACTCGTCAGCAAGAGCCTCTGCCTCATCCTTCTCATCCTTATTTTTCTCATAGCCGGATGGCATCTGGATCTTGCCCCTGAACTCGTCTGCAGGAGAAGGGATCTCCTCTTCTTCCTCATAGACTACCCGGTTCTTTCCTGTAGCTGCCGGTTTTTCCTCCGGGATCTCATCCATCTCAGGTTCAGCAGCCTGCTTTGTACCAAACTCCCGCTCAAAAGCTTCCTCATCGTATTCTGCATCTTCCGGAACAGGGCGTCTGCCTTCATCTACAGCCGTCAGTCTGGTGGCATTTAAGTTGACACCACGTACTCTCTGTTCTTCTCTTAACAGTTTACGCTCTTCTGCTCTCTGGGCATGGATCTCTTTTCTACGGTCCATATCTTCTCTTGCATACTGATAAGCCCGTCCACTGCCCTGCTTAACTGCCGAAACAAAGGATTTACCTGTTATACATACCATGCACAGGATCAGGATTACCAAAAATACCAGATAAGCGCCTGCTCTTCCAACAAAGAACATAAGAGCCATAGCCAGCGCTCCGCCTACCAGACCGCCTCCGGCGCCTCCATTTGAAGCATCTGCATAGATCTGCATTACAGATCCGCCCTGAGGCATCCTTCCAAAAAGCAACTGGAACAGTCCGCAAAGAGTGATCAGCGCCCCGATCACAGCTCCTAATTTAATAGCTGCATGGATATTTCCCTGATTTGATAAATGAAAACAGGTTCCTACAAAGATCAGGATCGGTAAAAGATATCCCAGGATGCCAAACAGTCCTAACTGTATCCCCTTAAGGATCTGTCCTACGATCCCGCATAAACCAAAGTTACTTAAAAATAAAAGGATGGCAACGGCAAAAGAACAGATAATGATCACTTCTGCCCTCATAAACCCTAAATCGTCTTCTTCATAAACCGGTTCCGGCGCCTGTCTTGAGGAACTTCTTTTTGTGCCGGATGCCGTGGATCGTTTTCTGCTGTTTCCTGCTGTGGTTTCTTTTTTTGTCGTACTTCCCTTAGGTCTTCCCGGTTTACCCGTTCTTCCCTGCTGTTTTTTTACTGAATCAGCCACAAATCATAGCCTCCCATTTCCATAAAACGTTCTCAGAGAACATATGTTCTCTGATTTTAAAGACTATTTACAGTATACAAAAAATTCGTAAGAATTGCAACGCTTTTGATTTTTCACAAAGCTTTCGTAAAAAACCGGTAGGCATTATCAAAGGAAAGTTTGTCTACGATCTCACGGCTGATCCCATGTTCCACCAGATATTCTCCGTATGCCGCAGCACCATAAGGAGTGCCAATGGATGGATCACAGGTAACTCCGCCGTCCAGATCCATGCCCCAGGCGATCACATCTTCTCCTCCAAGTTCTAACATACGGTCAATGAGACGAAGGAGCTGCTCCTTCTGCCCGGCTCCCAGGTCATCCGGCTCTGTAAGAAATCTGGAATAAATATTGATCCCGCAAAGGCCTCCTCTTGCCACGATCTCCTTAAACTGGTCATCCCGCAGATTGCGGCTGTGACTGCACAGGGAACGTAAATTCGAGTGGGAAGCTACAAAGGGTTTAGTAGAACAGTTTAACAGATCTTCAAAACCTGCATCATTTAAATGGGAACAGTCTACGATCATCCCCACTTCTTCCATACGGCGCACAGCTGCTTTTCCAAAATCTGTAAGACCCATTTCTGACTGGGAACCGCTTCCCAGTTCATTGATCCCGTTCCAGGTCAGTGTCATCATCTTAAAATTCAGTTTTGCAAAATGATCTACATTTTCCAGTTTTCCGCCCAGTGCGGCACCACTTTCAATCGAACGGATAAACGCCCATTTTCCTTCTTTTAATATCCTGTCCAGATCAGACATATCTTCTACTAAAGCCGCCCTGTCTGCAACCTTTCCCACAGCCTCTGTCATATATTCATAATATCCATTGGTAAAATCCACTGCTTCCTGGCCTCTTAAATGATCAGGAAGCCACACAGCCAGAAATTGGACTGCTTTTTCTAAGTTTTCCTGTCCCTTCATGGTAAACTGGGTGGTACTGTTATCAAAGGTTTCATTGTGTTTTTTTAATGCTTCAATGGTATCGCAGTGTAGATCAAAAATCTTCATTCTATCCTCCCCAAATCGCGCCTGGCGAACTTCTCTTTATAGTTTACACTGCCCCATTAAAAATTAAAACCCCTGTTTTTTTGCACAGGACTCATCAATCATCTCATACAGCTTTTTTAATGCTTCCCTGATCCCTCCAACTTCTTTAATAAGACCTGCATCTACTGCTTCCTGTCCTACCAGCACGGTTCCCAGATCCCTTGCCAGCATTTTTGTATTGTGCATCAAAGCCTTTAACTGGTCGTAGGCAATATCTGCATGGGAAGAAACAAAATTTAAGATCCGGTCCTGTATCATTGCAAAATACTCATAAGTCTGGGCTGTTCCAATGACCATCCCGCTCATACGGACCGGATGTACGATCATGGTCCCCGAAGGCACGATAAAAGAATAATCCGAAGCAACTGCCAGAGGAACCCCAATAGAATGACTGCCTCCTAAAACAAGGGAAACCACCGGAATACTCATAGACGCGATCATCTCCGCAATAGCAAGCCCGGCATCTACATCACCGCCGGAGGTGTTTAAAAGCACTAAGAGTCCCTCCACTGTGGCATCATCCTCGATCTGAGCCAGTGCAGGAAGCACATGGTCATATTTTGTCGTCTTAGAACCGCCTGAGGCATTTTCATGTCCTTCCACTTCTCCAATGATGGATAAAAGATGGATCTTTCTCTTTTTTTCATTTCCGTCCAAAGTCATCTGCCCCCAGTTTTTCAGGCGGGTATCTTCTTTCTCTTCAATCTCTTTTTCCTGAAGTTTTCGCTCCTGTGACGGGGCTGCCGCTTTATTTTCCTGTTTTCCTTCTTTTTTGTCCTTCTGATTTTTACCCATAAAAAAGACCGTCCTTTCTGTATCTGTATTTACAGTTACATAAGGACAGTCTTTCCTGTTTTTTTATATTTTATTTATTATAGACCCACTATACAATGGTCCAGCCTCCATCTACTAACAGAAGCTGTCCTGTTACATAACTGGATGCATCTGATGCAAGGAACAGCATGGCACCGTTTAACTCGCCAGGATTTCCTCTGCGTCCCATTGGGCAGTTGTTGCGGATAGAAGCCTCATATGCTTCATTTGCAACCTTTGCAGACATTTCGCTTGCAAAATATCCAGGACCTAAAACATTGACGGTAATGTTATTCTTTGCCCACTCTGCAGCCAGTGCCTTGGACATCATTAAAACTGCGCCCTTGGCAGTGGAATAACCGGAACGCGGAACACCATTCATGGTTACCTGGCAGTGGAAGGAACCGATGTTGATGATCTTTCCGTAATTCTGGGCGATCATAACCTTTCCTACTTCTCTTGCAAAGAAGAAAACGCCGTCTACATTGGTCTTCATTACATTGTACCACTGTTCATCGGTAGTCTCTACAACAGGGGTTGCAAAAGAAGCTGCTGCGTTGTTGATCAGGATATCAATACGTCCGAATTCTTTTACCACCTTGTCTACGGAATTACGGATCTGTTCTGTATCAGTTACGTCACATGGCAGCACCAGACATTTTACGCCGTAAGCTTCTACTTCTTTCTTTACTTCTTCCAGGCGCTCTACTCTGCGGGCTGCGATGGCTACATTACATCCCTGCTCTGCCAGACAAAGCGCAAACTGACGTCCCAGACCGGAAGAAGCTCCTGTTACAACTGCATACTTGCCAGCTACATCAAAATAGTTTTTCATGATCTTATTTCCCCTTTCTGGATCTGATCTTTTAACAGGATCCTTGAAACCTTGCCATTGGCGTTTTCAGGAAGCTGTGAAAAGAAGATTACTTTTCTTGGCTTTTTATAACTTGCTATGTGCTTCTTACACCATGCCACAATATCATCTTCTGTCAGTTTAGAACCTTCTTTTAAGACGATACAGGCAGTGACCTGCTCTCCCCAGACCGGATCCGGCATTCCCAGCACACAGACCTGTTTTACATCCTGTTTCAAAGAAGCGATACAGTCTTCCACTTCTTTGGGATAGATATTCTCACCACCGCTGATGATCATATCGTGTTTTCTCCCTACCAGATATAAAAAACCTTTCTCATCCATATAGCCTATATCTCCGGTAGGATAATACCCGTCTTCTGTTCTGGTGCCCGGTACGGACATACTTTCTGAACAGAGGAAAGGGCTTTTGATCTCAATCTCTCCGCAGGCCTGACCATTGGTCTCATAGCCTTTTTCCGTAATGATCCTTACCTTTACCATTGGAAGGGGTCTTCCTGCGGAATTTAATACTTTCTTATCTAAAATACCTTTTGCACAGTCCCTGTGGTCTTCCGGCAAAAGAACGGACATACAGCAGCTTTCCGTTGCTCCATACGCCTGCTCTAACTGGCAGTGGAAATGCTCCATTGCCCGCACTACCGTAGTATAGTTCATAGGAGAACCGCCGTATACGATCTTCTTTACACTGTCAAAATGAAAGTTTTTCAGACGGCTGTCATTTAACAGTCTGGTCACCAGAGTCGGCACAAAACTGATCCTGGTGGTCTTTTCCCGTTCCATGACTGTCAAAAATTCTATCAAATCAAATCTTGCAAAAAATACCGTTGTACTTCCCACCATCAGGCTGGTTAGAACAGAAAGCCCTGACAGATGGAACAGATTGGCACTGGTCTGATAAATATCCTCCGGCTCCCATCTGGACTCCTTCATATAATCATACATGTAAGCGGTCATACCTGCATTGGTGTGGCCGATCGCTTTCGGTGTTCCCGTACTTCCGCTGGTAAAAAGCTGGATAACAATATCTTCCCCGTCCGGGTCTGCCGCCGGTACGGCAGGAACTGCTTTTTTATCATCTGTAAGATCCCTAAGATCTGCTTTTACAAAGGTCTCTTCCGGGATAAAGCTGCAGGCAGCCTCTAAAAGTCCCCTGTTTTCCTCATCACAGATGCGGATCACATAATTGTGGTTTTTTAAGATCACTGCCAGTTCCCTGGCTGAAAGCCGCCAGTTCACCGGGCAGGCAATGAGATTACGGCGCATACAGGCAAGCATCAAAGCTACCATGTCAATAGAATTCTTTGACAGGATAAATACTTTCTGCTGCTCTTTTCCGCCTGCGATCTCATATAAATGATCTGCTATGTGGCAGCTCTTTTCATAAAGCTGTTTGTAGCTGATCCGTTCTTCCCCAAAGATCAGGGCTGTTTTGTTCTCATACAGCCTTACAGAACGTTCAAATACTTTCCACAAGCTCATTCTAATTCCTCACTATCGTTGTCTTTTCCTGTTTTTCCCATGTTGCTTAGTTTATATCTGAGAGTCCGGTCAGAAATTCCCAGATACTGGGCCGCTTTTTCTTTACGGCCGTTAAATTTATCCAGTGCTTCCTGTATAATGGCATCTTCCTGCTGCTTTAAATAAAGCTTCAGGTTATGAGGTACTTCTTTCTTGGGGTATTCTTCTCCCCGCTCTTCTGCCCGTACCTGTCCCACTCTTAAAGGAAGACAGTCTGCTGAAAGCTGGTCTCCGCAAAGAGCTACTGCGCTTTCAATGGCATTTTCCAGTTCCCTTATATTTCCCGGCCAGTTGTACTGATTTACAGTCTTCCAGAAATCAGCTGTGATCTCCGGCACTGGTTTTCCAAAGCTCTCGCAAAAACGTTTTATGAACTTTTCAGTAAGAGTTTTAAGATCTGCTCTCCTGTAGCGGAGAGGCGGCATCTCTAACTGGATCACATTTAGTCTGTAATACAGATCCCGGCGGAAGGTCCCGTTTTCCACGCACTGCTCTAAATTAGCATTGGTAGCCGCGATCACCCTTGCCTTCATAACAATGGGTTCATTTCCGCCTACCCGTTCAAAGCTGCGCTCCTGAAGTACATTTAAAAGCTTGGACTGTAAATGAAATGGCACCAGTCCGATCTCATCTAAAAAAATGGTTCCTTCTCCCGCTGCTTCAAATTTGCCGGGCTTCATGCGGATAGCTCCTGTAAAAGCTCCTTTTTCATAACCAAACAGCTCACTTTCAAACAGTTCCGCAGGGATCGCTGAACAGTTTACATGAACAAAGGGCCTGTCCTTTCGCACACTGGTCTTATGGATCCGCTTTGCCAGCATAGTCTTGCCGGTTCCGCTTTCTCCTGTGATCAGTATGGTGGTTGGATAATCTTTTACTTTTGCTACTACTTCCTCGATCTTCTGAACTGCCCGGTCTGCTGCAGGCAGGATCTCATCTGCCGGCTGCTTCGTTTCTTTTTTCAGTTCTCTTTCATTTTTTAACAGTTCCCGGATCTTTTTCAGTATCGTATCAAGGTCACAGGGCTTTTCAATAAAATCATCTGCCCCGTTTTTCATGGTCTGTACTGCACTGGAAATATCAGGCTCATCGCTCATTACGATCAGATACATTTCCGGGCAAAGTTCTCTGAGATAATGGATCTGGTCCATCTGACTGGTCTGCTCTAAATACAGATCCAAAAGCAGCATGTCGATCTCTTCTGTGGTACATTTATGGATCAGTTCTTCTGTTGTAGACACAGCGCTGACAGAAAAACCATATTTGGAAAGTCCGGCGCAAAACATGCGGTTGGCAATTTCAGAATGGTCCGCCACCAGTATCCGTTTCATGGTAAGTGTTTCTCCCATTTTCCTCTACCTCCGGTCCTTTCTACGAACAGGGAAATTTCACTGTCCGCACGCTGCCTCCGTCCTCTCTCTCCTGGATGAACAGCTGTCCACCGCAGTCCAATACCATTTTTTTCGCCATAAGGAACGGAATATCGATCTGCCCTTTTTCCCTTCCGTTAATCTGAAGGCACAATTGACGGTCATCTAAAACATTTCCGCTTCCCTCATGTTCAAAATCTACTACGATCTCTCCTGCCTGGTCATCATAATGACTATCTACCTGGATCTTTCCTTTTTCCTTTGCATTGTCAAAGGCACTGAACAGAAGGTTAAAAAAGATCTGCTGGATATCCGCATTTTCCGCCCGTACTAATGGCAGATCTGCACCCATTTTTGTTTCAATACTCAGTTTCTTCTTTGTCCTCTGTGTATACAACGCAGAAACACAGTTTTTCAGCACCTCATTTACATCGATCTGACCATAGGTATTTTCCTGGGTCAGGTTGGAAAATGAAAGCATCCGGTTATTGATCTGCAGGATATGATTTACTTCTTCTTTTATATAGGTAAGAAGTTCTTTTGAGTCCTTGTTATCTCCCACTGCATCGGTCAAAAGGCTGGCACATCCTTCAATGTTCATCAGAGGGGTACGCATTTCCTTTGCTGTCTCAAAATTAATATTGCCTGCCATACGGAAATTCTGCCTCTGGGTCGCCCGTCTTTTATTGATGAAATCATGGGTAATGTCGGTTGCCACCACTACGACACAGCCTACTCTTCCCTTGCTGCTTCGCAAAGGTGTCAGTATAAATTTGTAAATAGAAAAGCCAAATTCATTTTCCGTCCCGTTTACGATCATACGTGGAAGAACGATCTTTTCTTTCTGGGAAAGGACCTGCTTCACTGCTTTGATGAGGGATAACATTTCTCCGGAAGGTGTCTGGCTTAAGTTATTTCCAAAAAGAGCCTTTGCCTCATCATTGGCAGAAACAATGTTATTATCCTCATCTACTACAGCAATACAGCCTTCCGAGCTTTCCAGGATACTGTTTAAATAGTTTTTCTCCTGGATCAGTTCATTTTCCAGAAGCACTCTCTGCTGGCCTACGGCACTGTACAGCTCGTACCATTTTACATCTCTTGCATCAAAGGGCTTATCCTTCCTGCAATGCAGAAAGAAAACGCAGTTTCCCTTGTCTGTCTGACGAATAGAGTAGATCAGGAAATTCCATTCTTTATAGGTATAAGTCATAGATTTGTTATGGATCAGGCTGTCCCATTCCACACAATTTCTTACAAACTCCAAAGGAACATCATTGCCGATCCCATGAATATCATTATAATTATCCAGATATACCCGCCCGCCGGGAGATAGGAGCATAATGCCGTACCAGTCACTGGCCAGCAGATCCGCGATCCCGTTTTCCTGATAGCGAAGGATTGTTTTTTCAGAATTACAGCTTTCGTCGTTTTTTATAAGCATAGCAGTGTTCTCCTTTATATCTGTATGATAATTTATAAAGATAATTCCCAATTTTTTACTATTATTATCCTATCGTAAAGGATTTTTCCTGTCAACTTTTACAGACACAGCTTTGTTTTCTGTTATAACTGTAAACACAGGGACTGTTCTGAAACAGCACAGTCCCTGACATTTTGATGTTCTCCGAAAGAACATTATAATTTATTTCGCTGCACCCTGGCTGCGCAGTGCTTCTACCTGTTCTTTTGTATAACCAACTTCTCCCAGAACGGCTTCTGTATCACGGCCGATCTCTCCTGTCTTTTCATACTTGCTCTTGGTATCGTAAGCAGAAAATTCAATCGGAACAGTCGGCATAGCAACCTTCTTTCCGCTCGGGAACTCTACATCCTGTACGAATTCGTTTGCAATAGCCTGCTCATCTGTAGCCAGATCTTTTAAGTGACCGATCTTACCTACTACAATGTTTAATCCTGCGATCAGATCTACCCATTCATCTCTGGTCTTGGTCTTGAAATATCCCCGCAGGATCGGCATAAACTCATCCAGATGCTGCTGTACAGCAGAAATGGTGTTAAATCTTTCATCATCTAACATATCGTCTCTGCCAAACAGATGGAAGATCTTGCGATATGCGTCTGCGTAATCTACAACACCGATCATCAGCCATTCACCGTCAGAGCACTCATACTGCCAGCCAAAGGGGTTAGCAGGATGATCCTTGTCTTTCGGGAATTTATTGCCATACTGGGTAGAAACAACCGCTGCATTGTTGTACCAGATGGAGCTGCCCATTAAGGAAGAAGATACCAGAGTACCCTGCCCCGTTTCTCTCTTGGAGATCAGAGCTGCCAGGGTTCCTGCACACAGGATAGAACCTACCATGGCATCACCGGCACCTGTTGGAGCTAAGAACGGGAAGTTTCCTTCAGTTCCCCAGTCCATCATGGATCCGGAGCGTGCCCAGAATGCAACCGAGTCAAAACCAGGCTTTGCAGCATCCGGTCCCTTGTATCCATATCCGGTAAAGTGTACATAGATCAATCCCGGATACAGTTTCTTCATAGAGTCATAGTCAAATCCCAGTTTGGTCAGTGCGCCCATACGCATATTGGTGGCAAAGATCTCTGCTGAACCGATCAGCTTGATCAGTGCTTCTTTTCCATCCGGATCTTTTAAATTTAATGCTACAAACTTCTTATTTGCATTTGGAACCATGAAAAATGGATTTTCTTCATCTGTAATCGGGCATTTCTGATTGCGTCCTACAATTCTCCATGCGTCACCTTTTACATTTTCAACCTTAATTACTTCTGCGCCCCAGTCTGCCAGCATTCTTGTAACGCTGGGTACTGCAAAATGAGTACCCAGTTCTACTACTTTCAGGCCCTGTAAGGGCAGTTTACGTTCTTCAGCCATAATCATTCACCTCTTAAAAGTCATGTGGTCACTACTGTGGAATTACATAACCCATTTCTTCGATCTGCTTCTTGCTACTGATATTAGACATAAAGTATAACAGTGCTACTACTACCATTAATACTGCAAAGATGATCCATGCCATACGGTAGGTACCAGTTACGTCAAATACAAATGCTGCGATGGTCGGTCCAATGATCTGTCCAACGTTTCCTGCCATGTTCATCCAGCCGTTCATAACGCTGAATTCCTTATCACCAAAGTTATGTACTGTGATCAGTGCAGGGATAACAGAAGGAACAGCACCACCGATCATGTAGAATAAAGTCATACCCTTTGTAAAGCCCATGTTGGTTGCTGCCAGTGCCATGCAGATAAATACGCCTGCGTAGAACAATGGAGCCAGTACAGCAGTTCTCTTAATATGAAGAACATCAGAGAATACACCTAATAAGAACTTACCTAAGATCATGGTTCCTAAAGCACCGGAGTAAACTAATGCTGCGGAGGCCTTGTCACCTGTTAAGTCTGTGAAGTAAGCTACACACTGTGAGTTAAATGCGGATGCGCCGATCATGGTAACCATAGCTGCCATCCACTGGAACCACCAGCGGCTTGTCTTTAATGCCTGAGTACCTGTGATACCTGTCTTCTGTGTGGAAACACCGCCTGCTTTTGCTACTTCTTCCGGAGAAGGATCGCCTACACGTACTTCAAATCCCTTGTCACTTGGCATACTTACAACCAGGATCAGAGCAATCGGGATCATTAAAGCATTTACACCTGCCATTGCAAGGTAAGCTGTACGCCAGCCGCTGCCTGCGATGATCTTACTGATAAAGTTTACCCATACCAGAGCACCTGCACCACTACCTAACATACCGATAGACATTGCAGTACCTTTTACCTTAGGTCCGAACCAGTTACTGATCATGATACCTACAGGAAGGTTGGTTGCGCCAGCCCATGCAAAGCCCTGGATACCGGACAGTAATAAGAACTGCCACATAGCGGTTGCACGGGACATTCCCAGATAGCACAGGGAAGCCAGGCCTACACAGCCTGTAAGTACATATTTAACAGGATACTTTTTGTAGATCTTTCCAATAAAGGAAGAACCGATGAGCATACAGATGGTAAGCACGGTATTGGTCTGTGTGTAAACCGTTCTTGTTACGCCCAGTTCTTCACAGATCGGGGTATAGAATAAGGAAGTACAGTTTGCTTTAATTACATAACAGATAAACATGGTCATAAATCCGCAGATCAGCATGACCCAGCCATAATAGAAACGGCCATCAACATTAATGATACTCTTTTTCTCCATGGTATCTCTCCTATCTACCTACAAATTCCGGTTTCTTTTTTTCGCAGAATGCTTCAACAGCGATCCTGTAATCTTCTGTCTTGCTGCAGATGAACTGAGCTTCTACTTCTTCCTGCATGCAGGCATTTAATTCTCTCATAGTGCAGCTGTTGATCATTCTCTTGATCTGTGCATAGGCAACTGCAGGTCCCTGGGAATATTTCTTGATATATTTCTTTACCAGATCTTCCAGTTCTTCCTTTGGAGCTGCTGCTGTGATCATTCCCCATTTTGCTGCGTCTGCACCTGTAAAACGGCGTCCACCCATTAACAGGTCTGTGGCTCTTGCACGGCCCACATTCTTTGTAAGCATATGGGTGATACCACAGTCCGGAACGAAACCGATATTTACAAAAGCAAATACCATTTTTGCATCTTCTGCTGCCAGAGCAAAGTCGCAGCAAAGTGCCATGCTCATACCGGCTCCTGCAGCAGCGCCCTCGATCCAGGCAATGGTTGGCTTGTTGATGGTACGAAGACGCATCATGAATTCACCGCCTGCACGGATGCCTTCTTTTGTGGTATTGATGCCTTTATCCAGACGTTCCTTCATGCCTTTTACATTTCCGCCTGCTGAGAAGTTACCGCCGGCACCGCGAAGTACGATCACGCGGACTGTATCATCTTCCTCACACAGAGTCAGAGCGTCTACCAGATGATCCATAGTGGATACAGTTACCGGGTTCATGTTTGCCGGATTGTTTAATAAGATAGTAGCTACATTGTCTTCTCTTTCCAGAAGCACGTCTTCATATTCTTTCCAAAGCATCGTAATTCCCCCTTATTTTCAATCATTCTATCTGCTTTCTTAGTTTCTCTTTTTAGGCACTAAGGTTCCACCAATGATCATTCTCTGAATTTCGTTGGTTCCCTCAAACAGTGAGAAGATCCTTGCGTCTCTTAACAGTTTTTCTACCGGATATTCTCTGCTATAACCATAACCACCAAAAATCTGCAGTGCCTGATTTGCAACATCAAATACCATTTCAGATACACAGGTTTTTGTTACAGAACCTAACATTCCATCATAAATGCCTTTGTCGATCAGCTGTGCATTGTAGAAGAGCTGTGCTCTTGCTGTCTGAAGTCTGATCTCCATATCAGCCAGTTTAAACTTTATCGCCTGGCGGCTTGCAATTGGCTTTCCAAAAGTAACTCTCTGCTGTGCGTAGTCAACTGCCAGATCCAGTGCTCTGGGCTACACCTAAAGCAGATGCCATACCGGTAGGACGGGTTCTGCAAGAAGTTTCTGGCTGGATGTTGCAGGAAATTCTTACATCCTGGAAAATAACATCGAAGTACGGATACCTAACTTGTCTTCTTCTTTCCTACGCTGACACCTGGAGTATTGCGGTCAACAATGAAAAGGGAAATACCTGCGCTTCCAAGCTCCGGTGAAGTGGATGCTGCAACTGTGTAGATATCAGCAATACCACCGTTTGTGATAAAGCACTTGGTTCCGTTTAATACATACTCGTCACCGTCTTTTACTGCACGGCATTTTGTGTTACCCATATCAGAACCGGACTGTGGCTCGGTAAGGCACATAGCGGAGATCTGTCCCTCTGCCAGTCTTGCGCCGTATGCTTTCTTCTGCTCTTCTGTTCCTGCTAACAGGACCGGTTTGATACCAAAGGTAGATGCTGCAAAGGATGATGCAAAGCCTGCGTCTACATAGCCGATGGCTTCACGGATCAGACAGGTAGTAACTGCATCTAAGCCCAGGCCGCCGTACTCTTCCGGTACATCCATTGCAAAAAGTCCAAGTTCTCCCAGTTTCTTATGAAACTCCAGTGGATACTCTCCCTTAGCCTCGTACTCAGATACGTGTGGCAGATACTCCTTCATCAGAAAATCTTTTACCAGCTTCACCATATCTCTCTGGTCTTCTGTCATAAGTTGGTATTCACTCATACTTGTTCTCTCCTTTCTTTTTTCGCAGATCCCTGTATCGTCTTTTTATTAACGAGTCTCTACTGCGAAACCTCACTTTTATATAGAGCAATATCCGTGCCAACTTTGATATTTTTTCAGCAGACTTTTTTCTTTTTCTCTCCTGCTTTTTAAAATGTGCTGTTCTTTCCTTATTAATAATGCACTCTTTTTACCAAACATATCTTGTCTATTTTATCACATTTTGCACATCATCTTTCCAGAATTTGTTATTTTTTTGTTAATCCGGCATGTTCTTTCCGCTTTTTCTTTCCATGACCGGCAAAAAATTGCCGGTTTTTTTAGGGAAATCTGAAAAAATCACCGATTTTTCGTAGTTAATTTTTTGGCATAAAACTTGCTGTTTATTAAGGTGAACATCATTTATGTGAAAAGGAGCTGTGATTTATGAATATTCTCGTATGTGTAAAACAGGTTCCGGATACAACGGAAATAAAGATTGATCCGGTAACGAATACTCTGATCCGTAATGGAGTACCCAGCATCGTAAATCCTTTTGATGGCTATGCCTTAGAGGCAGCAGCCCGTATTAAAGACAAACATCCTGATACCAGGATCATCGTTTTAAGCATGGGACCGGAACAGGCTAAAAATGCATTAAAAGAATGCTTAGGAATTGCCGCAGACAAGGCATACCTCATCAGCGGACGCGCTTTTGGCGGTTCTGATACACTGGCAACCAGTTATATCCTTTCCTGCGCTATTAAAAAAGTAGCAGAACTGGAAGGCGGATTTGACGCTATCTTCTGTGGCAAACAGGCGATCGACGGCGATACCGCTCAGGTTGGACCGGAAATTGCAGAACATCTTGGACTGCCTCAGGTTACATATGCTCTGGAAGCAGAACTTACAGATGACGGACTTACGATCTTAAAGGAATGTGAAGACGCAAATCAGAAGATCGCTGTTTCTCTTCCATGTCTGGTTACTTTCACCAAACCAAGTTTTGATCCACGTTATCCTACCATCAAGCGGAAACTTGCTGCCAACCGTGCGGAAATTCCTGTTTTAGGAGAAGACGCATTCCCTGATATTGACAAGACCCGCATTGGTTTAAAAGGATCTCCTACTCATGTAAAGAAATCCTTTGTTCCGCCTCGCAAACAGGGCGGCGTTATGATCAAAGAAGAGTCAAATACGGCTTCTGCACAGAAACTTGTGGCAATGCTCAGTGAAGCCCACTTGATTTAATGAAGGAGGACACACAAATGGAAGCAAAGACAAAAGATCTTTGGGTATTTATTGAGACAGAGGAGGACGGAAGTCCTAAGAAAGTTGGTCTGGAGCTGTTAAATCCAGGTCGTCGTCTGGCTGACAAACAGGGAGGAAAACTGGTTGCTGTTGTGATCGGTGACAATATTGCTGCTTCTGTGGAAGCTGCCGGAAGCCATGGTGCTGATCAGGTGATCGCTGTAGAAGGACCGGAATACAAGTCCTATTCTACCGACGCTTATGCAAATGCGCTCTGCCATATGGTTGAAAAATACGGTCCGTCTACTCTTATGATCGGTGCAACTCCTAACGGCCGTGATATGGGTCCCCGTGTTTCCTGCCGTTTAAATACAGGACTGACTGCTGACTGTACTGCCCTTGACATTGACGAAGAAAGCGGAAATGTTGCATGGACCCGTCCTGCATTCGGCGGCAACCTGATGGCTACTATCATGTGTCCGGATCACCGTCCACAGATCGGTACCATCCGCCCAGGCGTATTTAAAAAAGCAGATGTAACAGAAAATAAGGCAGAAGTGATCCGTGAAGATTATCACGTAGATACTGCTGATATCCGTACAAAGATCCTTGAGACCATCCGTGAAGCTGCTTCTGAGGCAGTGGATTTAGAAGGTGCAGAAGTGATCATATCCGGCGGCCGTGGTGTTGGCGGTCCGGATGGATTTAAAGTCTTAGAGGAACTGGCAAATGTTTTAGGCGGCACTGTAGGCGCTTCCCGTGCAGCTGTTGACTCCGGATGGATCGGCCACAGCCACCAGGTAGGACAGACCGGTAAGACGGTTGCTCCTAAGCTTTATATTGCCTGCGGTATTTCCGGTGCGATCCAGCATGTAGCCGGAATGAGCGGTTCTGACACCATTATCGCCATCAACAAAGATCCGGAAGCTCCTATTTTCGGCATTGCTGATTACGGTATTACAGGTGACTTGTTTGAAGTTGTTCCTGCTCTTACTGCAGAGATCAAAAAATTAAAAGAACAGTAAAATGCCCTCTCATCTCTTTTCCCCTGGGATTTTTGGGGGAAAAGAGATTTTTTATGGTCTGCATTGTTACTTTTTTAACATTTATAAAATCTATGGCGCTATGCGTCTGAAAGGAGTACAAAAATGTCCAGCGGTATTGTAGGTCTTCTTATCCTGCTTCTTTGTATCGTACTTTTTATTACAGAATGGCTGCCTTCCGTTGTTACAGGCGCTCTCGGCTGTCTTCTCATGGTTCTTTTCCATGTATGCGAATTGTCTAACGCCTTTTCCGGCTTCGCCAGTTCCATCATCTATCTTCTCTTTGGTGCCATGATCGTAGGCAATGCCATGTTTGAGACAGGAGCTGCTGCCCTGATTGGCAGACAGGTTATCCGGCTTTCCAGAGATAATGAACGTCTTTTCCTTTTTATCTCCGGTCTTACAGCCCTGTCTTTCCATGTTTTTAGCCAACACAGCTACCATTGCTGCTTTTCTGCCCATTGTAGAAAGTGTATGCTCCAATTCCAGCAATATGAAGCGGAAAAATCTGACCATGAATATTGCCATCTGTGCCATGATCGGTGGTTCCAGCACCCTGATCGGCTGTACTCCCCAGCTGACCGCCAATGCACTGCTTGAACAGACTACCGGCCTTCATATGAGCATGTTTACCATGTTTGGTCCTGGTTTCTGCATGCTTTTACTGTATCTGGCCGGCACCCAGTTATTCGGCTACAACCTTGGTAAAAAGATATGGAGTGATCGTCCGGAAGAAGCTATGGAACTGGAAAATACCAACCGGAAGATCATTTCCGGTGATGGGAATACCGATCATAAAAAGATCACCATCATGTTTGTTATCCTGGGGCTGATGATCTTATTTTATGTAACAGAATGGCTTTCCACTGCTATGACCGCCATGTGCGCAGCCATGCTGTGTATCCTTACAGGCTGTACCAACACAAAAAGCATCCGCAAAAACATGGACTGGGATACTATCCTGTTCCTTGCCTTCTGTTTAGGTCTTGCTGACGCTTTAAACACCGGTGGATCCGGAAAGATCCTGGCAGATGTTGCAAGCAGTTTCCTTGGCAGCTGTACTTCCCCAATGATCGTGTACGGCATCCTCTGCTTCCTCACACTGATCTTAAGCAACTTTATCACCAACTCTACGGCGATCCTGATCGTACTTCCCATTGGTTTCTCCATTGGAACTGCCATGGGCTTAAATCCTATGACTGTCTGCCTGGGTATCTACTTTGCAGCAAGTCTTGCCTGCTCCACTCCTCTGGCAGCAGCACAGATCAGTATGACGCTGGTAGCCGGATATAAATTTTCCGATTATTTAAAATACACTCTGCCCCATGCACTGATCCAGTTTTTATGTATCTGGTTTTGATCCCCTTATTCTTCCCCTGCTGGTAAAGAGACCACCTGAAAAGCTTTTAAACCTCTTTCAGGTGATCTCTTTTTTAATACTATTTCTTGCTATTTCATTTTTATCTGGTCATGATCCAGCTATTAATCCAACATACTGCGGATCGCCACCGGTGTACGGTAATTCCATGTAGATGTCTTAATACCGCTTCTGCGGCTGGCTGCATGTACGATACGGCCATTTCCAATGTAGATCGCTACATGGTTTACTTTTCCGTTGCTTCCTGCATAGAAGATCAGATCTCCCGGTTTCATAGTAGCGGAGGTGACTTTCTTACCCATCTGTGCCTGGGAGCCGGAATAATGTGGAAGGGATACACCAAATTTCTCCATAACCCTCATAGTAAATCCGGAGCAGTCAACACCATTGGTCAGACTGGTTCCGCCCCATACATAGCGGTTTCCTACAAACTGAAGAGCGTAGTTTACAAGCTGTGAACGGCGGGACTGCTTGGTACTGGAGCCGGAGCCGTCAGATGAAGCACCGGAACTGCTATCCTTGGCCGGTGTAAATTTAATGGCTTCATTTAAAGCATAACGTACTTCTACGTTATTGTCGCGGGTTGAAATATATGCTTTTTCATCTCCATCCTGGCTGCCATCCTCTGTATCCACAGAACCTAAGTCGATCTGTACCCAGCCATCCTGCTGGTCTACTACCGGGTAACGCTCATCTTTGACGATCTGTGTCCAGATCTTGGAGTCAGTATTAGGTTCCACACGGACGTTTAATACATCCGTTGTGATAATAGCCATCTGGGTAGCATTTTGCATTGCCAGATCTTTTGCTTCCTGTCCTGTTGCGATCAGTTCCGGATCTGCTGCAATATAACCGGTTACTGTGCCGGACTTGATCTTGTACCAGCCATCTAACGTCTCAATAATATCACCGGCCGCCTTACTGGTCAGCTTACCAATTACATTGTCATCACCTTTATTTTCCGGAGTGCTGCGCACATTCATATAGCCGCTCTTTTTAAAGATGACCAGATTATCATACTGGTTAATGGCCTGTGCTTTCAGATCCAGTTTACGTCCCTCATTTAAGGCATATTTTACTTCACAGTAATCAGCGGAAATATAACCACTGTTGATCTCTACCCAGCCATCTGCTTCAGAAAGTACTTCATAACGCTCTGCAGGAAGTGCCTGTCCTACGATCTCTGCATCCTTGCTTGGGCCGCTTCGGATATTCAGATTGTCATTTTCTGTCATGATAATGGCACGTTTCTTCACAAGACTTTTTGCCAGTTCTTTTGCTTCCTCTCCTGTTACCAGGTATTGGCTGCTGATATAGCCTTCAATACCGCCGGAAGTGATATGGCTCCATTCGCCCTCTTCTCCTAAAACCTCACAGGCTCCGTCTCCTGAAACTTTTCCGATAATATTTCCCTTCATATCCGGAGTTTCACGGATATTTACATAACCGGATACCTGAACGATCCCTAAATTCTGGTATGCGTCAATGGCGCTCTGGATCTCCTGTTCTTCTTTTGCCTTCTCTTCTTCCTCTCTTGCTGCATTGGAAGCGCTGGCTGCCTCAAGACCCGTTCCAGGCTCCTCGATCACATTATCACTTTTTCTCGCTGCCTTGCCTGAAACCGCCGACTTTACATTTACCGCCGCTAATACTCCAAGACCAATGAGCAGTACAACGACAATGGCTAAAAGCAGGTAACGGGGATCCCATTTCTGGTTTCTCTTTTTTCTCGCCTTATTCAGGTGAGATACGTAATCCTTATTTTCATTCATTGTTTTGTTTCTCCTGTTATTACTAGAGCATCTGCAGGACCTGCCTGCGGCAGTTTCTTACAGATGCACGGCAATTTATAGACACGCCTCCTGGCGCACTATATGTAAGTATATCATATATTTCGCTGCAAAAAGTGAACAAAGTATTAAAAATGTTAAAAATTATTGACATACATAGAAAAAAAGATTGCCCGAAAGGGCTATATACCATAGTATACATTCCCCTCCGGGCATTGGATCACATTTTTTATTTTGCCAGCATCATACGGTCATTGGAGAATTCTTCTCCGCTTGCTTCAGAGAATTTTGCTAACAGATCTTCTACTGTCAGTTTCTTTTTCTCTTCTCCTTCCACATCATAAATAATGTGGCCGCTGTTCATCATGATCAGACGGTTTCCGATCTGGATGGCATCTTTCATATTGTGGGTAACCATTAAAGCTGTCAGGTGCTGCTCGTTGACCATTTCCTCTGTCAGTTCCAGAACCTTTCTTGCAGTCTTCGGGTCAAGAGCTGCCGTATGCTCATCTAATAAAAGCAGTTTCGGACGCTTTAAAGTAGACATAAGCAGTGTCAGAGCCTGTCTCTGTCCGCCGGAGAGAAGTCCCACTTTGGAAGTCAGACGGTCTTCCAGTCCCAGTCCCAGTCTTAACAGCAGATCTCTGTAAAGCTTTCTTTCACTATTATTGATACCCGGTTTTAAGGTACGAAGAGTTCCTCTTCTTAAAGCCAGAGCCAGATTTTCCTCAATCCCCATCGTAGCGGCAGTTCCGTTCATAGGATCCTGGAATACACGGCCTAAGAAAGCGGCTCTCTTATATTCCGGAAGTTTGGTCACATCTTTATCATCAATGATGATCTGGCCTTCGTCTACCGGCCACACACCTGCAATAGCGTTTAACATAGTAGACTTGCCGGCACCATTACCGCCGATAATGGTAACGAAATCTCCTCTTTCAGTGTAAGGTTTAAGTCCCTTAACGCCTGTTTTTCATTTACTGTGCCTTTATTAAAGGTTTTTGATACATGTTTGATCTGAAGCATCAGGCTTTACCTCCTTTAGAACCCATTGAAAAATAACGTGCCTTCCATGTTGGGATTGCCAGGAAGATGGCTACTACTGCTGCAGACAGCAGCTTTAACAGGTCTGTATCGATTCCCAGCCAGATGACTATCTGAAGAACCAGATAATAAATAATGGAACCGAAAGCAACACTTAAAAGGCGTAAGCCAAAGTTTCTGAAGATCTTTCCGAAAATTGCTTCTCCGATGATAACAGCAGCCAGACCGATAACGATAGCGCCACGGCCCATATTGATATCAGCAAAGCCCTGATACTGGGAAAGAAGAGCTCCGGAAAGAGCTACCATACCGTTAGAGATCATCAGACCCAGAACACGGTTAAAGTCGGTGTTAATACCCTGGGCTCTTGCCATCTTGTCATTGCAGCCGGTTGCACGGATGGAGCAGCCAAGCTCGGTGCCGAAGAACCAGTAAAGGATAACGATCAGCACAACGATGATCAGGGATACTAAAAGGATGGTATTTTTAAAGAGAGGCACATTGCGGATAAAACGTAAAGAAACAAGGAGGCTGTACTTGTCTACGTTGATCGCCTGGTTTGCCTTTCCCATTATTTTCAGGTTAATAGAATACAGGCCTAACTGTGTAAGAATACCGGAAAGGATAGCCGGGATACCCATAAAAGTATGTAAAAGTCCGGTGACGCAGCCTGCCACCATTCCTGCAAGGAGTGCTGCAAACATGGCCACCCATACATTCTGTCCGTTTAACATCATCATAATGCAGACTGCACCGCCGGTACATAAAGAACCGTCTACGGTCAGATCCGCAAAATCCAGTATACGAAATGTGATATAAACACCAATGGCCATGATGCCCCAGATCAGGCCCTGTGCCACTGCTCCAGGAAGAGCATTTAATAAACTCATTATATTCATTGTTTTCCCCTTTAGAACAGCATACAGCGGGAGGCCCATTTGCCTTCCCGCTGTGTCTGCCATGAAAGTTTTTTTACATTAAAAGTTTCTTTGCAAACTTAGTTTTTCTTATTATTCCTCGATTGCTACATAATCATCTGGAACTGTGATCTCCAGTGCATCGCAGATGGTCTTGTTGTACTTCTTTGTAAACTGAGGTGCATATTCGATCGGCATTTCAGAAACATTTGCTTCTCCTGTAAGGATCTTAACTGCCATCTTACCGGTTGCAACGCCCAGGTCATAGTAGCTGATGGAAAGAGTTGCAACACCACAGCCGGAGCAGATGCCCTCTTCTCCTGCGATTACAGGAACCTTTGCAGGCTGGCAGATGTTATTAACGATCTCTGTGTTTGCTGCTACTGTATTATCAGTTGGAACATAGATCACATCGCTGTTGGTTGCTGCATTGGTAGTAATGGTTGCAAGGTCGTTGGAGTCAGAGAATGCGTAGTATTCGCAGGTATATCCCATTTCTTCCAGAGCTGCCTTTACAGTATCTACCTGATACTGGGAGTTAGCTTCTGCAGAGCAGTATAACAGGCCAACGTTCTTTGCATCCGGGAACAGTTCGTGAAGCATAGCTGCCTGCTCATCCAGTGGAGCCAGGTCAGAAGTACCGGAAATGTTTCCGCCTACCAGACCGTCAAAACCGTCAATGCCAAGTGCTACACCATACTCTGTAACAGCGGTACCTAATACAGGGATCTCATTGGTTCCTGCCTGTGCTGCCTGGAGAGATGGAGTTGCGTTTGCAAGGATCAGGTCTACATGATTGGAAACAAAGCTGTTGATAATGGTAGAACAGGTGTTGGAGTCACCCTGTGCGTTCTGTTCATCAAAGGTAACTGCATCGCCCAGTGCATCGGTTAATGCATCCTTAAATCCCTGGGTAGCTGCATCCAGTGCTACGTGCTGTACCAGCTGGCAGATACCTACGTTGTAGGTTTTTCCATCGGTGGAAGCTGCTGCATCGCTCTTTGCTTCTTCAGAAGAAGCTGCCTCTGTTGCTGCTTCAGACGCTGCTGCTGTGGTAGCTGTGCTGCCGGAGCCACCGCATCCGGTCATAGATGCTGCGCAGGCTGCTGCTAATAATACTGACATGATCTTTGTAGATTTTTTCATAATACCGTCCTCTTTTCGATAAAAACTCATTCGTTTTATACGAACTAAGGGTATGATACTACAAAAAAATCCTCACGTCAATTTTATTGCTTTAAATTTCTTAGAATTTAAAGCAATAAAGTGTTTTTCGTCGTTTTTACCAATGGATTTTCCAGTTTTTTCCAGTTATATTCTTGACCGGTCTTTTAAATTTTACAGGTCTTTCCAGTTTAAAGGAATAGTCACTACAAATTCTGTACCTTCATCTAACTGGGAAGTCACACGGATGGTTCCATGATAGAAATTAACAATGTGCTTTACAATGGAAAGTCCCAGTCCGGTACCGCCCTGTTTTCTGCTGCGGCCCTTATCCACCCGGTAGAACCGTTCAAAAATACGGTCCAGACTCTCCTGAGGGATGCCAACACCATTATCACGCACACGGGCAACCATATTGCCGTCTTTTTCCCGGATATTGACCCATACCTGACCGCCTGGCCGGTTGTATTTTACAGCATTGCTCACCAGATTGGAGAGCAGTTCTTTCATCTGCTGCGGATTAGCCTTGATGCTAAGAGGCTGGCAGTCACAGTGTATAAATACCTGTCCAGCTGCTGCTGCAGGTTTTAAACTGTCTATGATCTCTTCAAGGAGCACACTGACTCTCACATCTGATACAACCACTTCTGCATCCTTTGCTTCCAGTCTGGAGATCATCAGGATATCATTAATAAGGCCGGCCATATTGATGGCCTCCCTTTTGATCCTTTTGATAAAGTCCATTTTCATGTTCTCATCCTGGATCATACCGCTTTCCATTAACTCTGCATAACCCTGGATAGATGTGATAGGAGTTTTTAACTCATGGGAAGCATTGCTGAAAAACTCCTGACGGATCTGTTTTTCCTTGTCAATGCGGCTCAGATAGGCTTTCACATTTTTGGACATTTCCATGGTAGTTTCAGCGATCACATTTAACTCCGGATACTGGCATTTTTCAAAATGCAGTTCTGTATAGTCTCCTTTGTAATCTCCCTTTACCTTTGACATTTCCGCTGCAATATTGCTTAAAGGCTGTGTCACAGAGTCCACGAAACGTTTGGAAACCACCAGTGCACAGGCAAGAGCCGCCAGGAAGCTGAAAAGAGCCGCCGGAAGGAGCATGGTCAGGTATTCGCTGGCACCGGAATAAGGCACGGAAACACGGATGATCATATCGGCCCGGTTGGATCTGTAGGCCACATATAAAAGATTTCTCTTTAATGTGTGGGAATAACGTTCCGCAAAGCCACTGCCCTTTTTCATTGCCTGGACTACTTCTTTTCTGCTTAAATGATTGTCCAGTTCAGCCGGATCTGCATCTGAGTCAGAAACCACCGTTCCATCTGTACGGATCAAAGTCAGACGGCTGGGATTTCCCGCTGTAAAATTCTCCATCCGCTGCACCTGACCTGCCAGATCTCCCTCATAATCCAGAGTCTGATCCAATATCTCCATGGTGTAAAGCATGTCTTTTTTTGTTGTATCCAGTATCGTATTCCGGCTGGCAATATAAAAGATGACGCTGTTGATACACAGCGCCGCTAAAAGTACAAAGATAAATTTCTCAAGAATGGCTTTTCTCATACTTTTTCCTCTCTCCCCGTTTTTATCCTTCCTGATGCACCAGTCTGTAACCTACACCACGGACTGTCTTAATGCAGGAACTCTCCTTATCTCCCAGTTTCTGACGCAGAGTACGGATGTGCATATCCAGCGTTCTTGTCTCCCCGTCGTATTCATAGCCCCAGACCTGATTTAAAAGTTCGTCTCTTGTGACCACACGGGACTGGTTTTCCATCAGATAGACCAAAAGTTCAAATTCTTTTAAGGTCAGTTCACATAAATGACCTTCACTTGTCACTTCCCTGGTCTTTTTGTTGACTACGATATCTTCAAAAGTAAGGGTATCCTTCTTCTCTTCTCTTTTTGCACGGCGCAGCAGACTGCGTATCCTTGCAGAAAGCTCCAGAACACCAAATGGCTTTACCATATAGTCATCAGCGCCGCAGTCAAGACCTACTACTTTGTCCAGCTCTTTCTCTTTGGCAGTTAAAAGCATAATGGGAAGTTCCTGCAGGCCATCTGTCTGGCGGATCTTGCGGATTGCCGTAACCCCATCCATTCCCGGAAGCATCCAGTCAAAAATAGCAAGTGACGGTACTTCTTCTTTGATGCGCTCTAATCCTTCTTCTGCTGTTTCAAAGCCTTCTGCCTCATAACCAAAGCCTTCCAGCGCTATTTTTAAAAGATTGCGTATGTTTTCATCATCTTCGATGATATAAATTTTATCCATGGTGATCCTCGTCCTTCCCTTTTTAACCGCAAAACCGCAGTATGCAGTTATGTTCTTATCATCAGCATACCACAGCTGTGTAAAAACAAAAACAGCCAAATGTAAAATTTGTGTAAAATCTCACATTTGACTGTCAGCCGGGTGGCGCTTCTCCCCCTGCTACAGGAGAGAACGTTTATTACTCACTTCTAAGTGCATCAATAGGGTTTAAGTTTGCCGCCCGTCTTGCCGGCATATATCCAAAGAACAGGCCAATGGCTACTGACACCCCAAAGGAGATCAGCACTGCCGCCAGTGTAGGGGATGCGGAGATCCCGATCATGGTCCCTACCACTTTTGTGGCAACACAGCCGATGATGATCCCTACCACGCCGCCTAAAGAACTGGTCACTGCCGCCTCAATGACAAACTGCTGTAAAATAGTTCCCTTGTCAGCTCCTAAGGACTTTCGGATACCGATCTCTCTGGTACGCTCAGTTACAGATACCAGCATGATATTCATAACACCAACACCTGCAACTAAAAGGGAAATTCCGGCAATACCACCTAGCATACCGCTCATCATGGCGATCTGTTCATTTAAGGAGTCCAGCATCTCACTCATAGCTGTTACTCTGTAAAGGTCACTGTCTTTAAAGGTCTCATACAGGAAATTCTGAATCAGGGTCTTGGCTGTATCTGCATTATCTGTATCTGATACCGTTAATGTATAACTGCTGATATTGGCGCTTCCTGCAAGGCTGGTGGCTACGCTGTAAGGGATCCACACGAAATCATCCGTCCCGCCGTCTTCCATGTTATCCTCATCCTGAGTCTCCACGATACCAACTACTTTAAAGGCATAACCATTTATTTTCAAGGTCTCATTAATGGCCTTTTCTGCACTTCCAAACAGTTCCTGGGCCACATAGGAACCGATCACACATACTTTCTGCCGGGAAGCAATATCAGAATAAGCAATATTTCTTCCGATCTGCAGATCATAATCCTTCATATCCAGGTACTGCTCGCTTCTGCCTGCCACACTGGTAGAGTCCATGGAGTCATCTCCCTTTTTTACAGTAGCTGACAGAGATACATTAGGGCTGATGCCATCAAAAAGATCTCCGTGTTCATCGTAAAATGCATACATCTGATCTGCATCTACAGTACGGGATGTAAGATTGGTCATATTTACATTGATCTGGTTTACGCCCATGCTGGCAAAGCTTTCCACTACGCTTCCCATATAGCCATTGACCAGACTTACCAGGATAATGACCGCTGCCACACCAATGATGATTCCTAACATAGTCAGGAAAGAGCGCATCTTATTGCCCCATATGCTTTTTATAGCCAGTTTAAAGGATTGCAGCATAATCTTTTACATCTCCGTCAAATATTTTGTGTCCATCTGCAATGCGTACCACCCGTTTGGCCTCCATGGCAATGGAATTATCATGGGTGATCATCACAATGGTATTTCCCTCTTCGTTTAACTGTTTTAAGAAATTTAAAACCTCACGGCTGGTCTTGGAGTCCAGGGCGCCTGTAGGTTCATCTGCCAGGATCAGGGACGGATCCCCGGCCAATGCCCTGGCTATAGAAACACGCTGCTGCTGGCCGCCGGATAACTGGTTTGGCATATTTTTCCACTTTTCTGCCAGACCTACCTTTTCCAAAGAAGCCATAGCACGCTGCTTTCGCTCCTCACTTCCCACTCCTGCATAGAGAAGAGGAAGTTCTACATTTTCCAGGAGATTTAACTTTGGAAGAAGGTTGTACTGCTGGAAGATAAAACCGATCATCTTGTTGCGGATCCTTGCAAGCTGTTTATCTTCCATTTTGCTTACATCTTCCCCTCCCAGGTAGTATTCTCCTTTGGTAGGCACATCCAGCGCTCCAATAATATTCATCAATGTGGATTTTCCGCTTCCGGATTTTCCCACAATCGCTACGAACTCACCTTTGTCAATAGCTACGCTTACATCATCATTGGCACGGACCTCTTCGCCGCCAAGATAGTAGATCTTGAAAATGTGGCGAAGATCAATAAGATGGCTGCCTGGTTTATCCAGATCTGTACCATTTGTGCCATCATTCTCAATTTGAGATTTTATCTCATGAGTATTTTTCTCATTCAAGTTGTTTGTTTTATTCTCAGCATCTTTCCGACCTTTCCACAAACGAAACATAAAAACTCCTTTCACACTGCCCTGCTCTCTTGTGGATAACTCTATCTTGGGCCGCCGCCGTTTCCACCACGGTTTCCGCCGTCATTACCGCCACCGCTTGGCGGGCCGCCCATACCGCCTCCGGGGCCGCCCATTCCCGGGCCACCCATAAAGGAATTGGTAGAACCGGTGCTGGATTTAGCCACATAGACTGTATCACCTTCAGAAAGTCCGCTCTTGATCTCCACATAAGAGTCGTTGGTCAGACCTGTTTCTACTTCCACTGCCTTAAAGCTTGCTGGAACCGGTCCCTGCTGCTCTTTTACAGAGTCATCTTTGATATAGACCTGGTTGCCTCTCATCAGGGCATCTACCGGGATGGTAAGAACATCATTTGCTTCTTCCAATGTGATCACACCGTCTACATTCATACCAGGAAGCAGATCTCCTACTTCATCCATGGTTACAGTAACCGGATAGGTGCTGACACCATTAGAGTATGTACTTTCCAGACTGACATTTGTAACTGTTCCTGAGAAGGTCTGGCCCTCAAAGGCATCTGCTGTTACAGTTACATTCTGGCCCACCTTTACACTCTGGATATCCAGCTCATCAATGGACATTTTAAATGTCAGTGCAGACAGGTCATAAATAGTTGCCAGTGTAGTGGTAGAACTGGTATTTTTTGTAATGTTATCTCCTACCTTAAAGTTCTTTGTGATCACCTGTCCGGAGATCGGTGCTGTGATGGTATAATTATCGTAGCTGTCCTGGGTGCTTTCCAACTTGCTCTGGGCAGACTCTACACTTTCCTGGGCCTTGTCTAAAGCATCCTTATAATTGCGCATCAGTTTTTCTGCTGTACGGGAAGTCATACGGAAAATAGGAGTTCCCTTGGTCACATAATCGCCCTCATGGACCAGCAGTTCTTCTACTTCTACGCTTACAGCCAGATCTGCGTTCATAGTAGTATCTGTGGAAGCCTTAAAAGTACCCTCTTCACTGCCTACAAACTCACCGATCTGGGCAGAAGCTACTGTTGAAGTGGTAAGTCCGCCTGGATTATTTACAGTGATCGTCACATATTTTACCAGACGGCCGCCGGAAAGAGTCTCTTCCCTGTTTGCAACTGCCTTAACGGTACCTTCGATCTGCTCCCCGGAATCAACCAGTGTAAGAACAGCTGTGCTGCCTACAGGGATCAGTTCTGTTTCCCCGCTTAAAAATGGAATGCGGATCTCCATCAGATCATCACTGTAGATGTCTGCCAGCTTTGTATTTCCGCTGACCTTATCTCCCACGCTGATATACAGTTCCTTAATATAGCCTGTATCAGTTGCCTTATATGTATTTCCGCTGTAATCCGATGCTGCCTGGTTATAATCATCCAGTGCGTCTGCATAAGAGGTCTGGGACCGGGTAACAGAATTCTGGGCACTGTTTAAGTCTGTATCCATACTGGATCGGTCGATCTCATAAAGGACTTGGTCCTTTTCCACCTGGTCACCTTCCTCAAAGTTGGCAGATACTACCTCACCTTCCACCATGGAAGTGATGCTGTAAGTATCCTTTGCCTCCAATGTGCCGGAAGAAGACAGCTGGGAACTGATGCTTCTTTTTTCTACGGTTGCTGTATTTTCTGCTGTTGCAGCTGCCGCTGCTGCCTTAGCCTTATGACTTTTCCATACAAAGATAGCTCCTGCTGCAATGGCGATCACAAGAAGGATGATCACCAGTTTGATCCACTTTTTCTTCTTTTTCATAATATCCCCCTTAGTATTCAAGTGCATCAACCGCTGTATAAGAGCTTCCGTTGCGGTTACATACCAGGACTACGTCATCGCCTACTTCCAGATCTCCATAAATAGAGAACATATACTGGAGTTCCGAAGAGTCAAGGCTGATGGTCAGGTAACCATCAGAGTCTACATCCTCGCTGGTATCAAAGCTGTCATCTGAATTTGCCTGATCTACTTCAATACGAACAGAAGTTGGTGTCATAACATCCGTGGATTTATAATAAATATTTTTGATCTCACCCTTTAAGAGGATATAAGAGTTATTGCCGGAATTATCATCATTGTCCCAGCCCATGGTGGTATAAGCCCAGATCGTCTTTGATTTTACATTGTAATATAAAACTGCAAAACCAGCCTGCTGCTGGGCGGATTTTACTGCAGATAAAGTACTTGCCACACCATTTAAGAACACATTTGCGTCTTCTGTATCAAAAGGTACAGACTGGGAAACGCTGAAGTTTTTATGTACCAGGATCGGGCCTTTCCGCTCATCATCCAGAATAGTGATGGGATTGATCTCACCGTCAGAATTTAACTCACAGTCTAAGATCGTACCATAGATCTCATTGCTGTCCTTTTTCTTGGTCTTTAACAGGTTATAAAAAATATTCATGCAGTCTGTCTGGTTCACCTCATCGGCAGCCTGACGGCTTACATCCTCGTTTAATTCCAGATAGTTAAACTTGGATATGCGGGAAGAGACCAGATCTCCTGTAAAATCATCATCCGTATAACCTAACATGGTAAGGATAGCCTTTACTGCATCTTTATAAAGGACCGGATCCTCCGGCTTGAATTTTCCACCTAAGTACCCACTCATCCAGCCTTCTCTTGCTGCAATGCGGATATACACTGCATTTGGATCCGTTGCCGGCACATCTGCGTAAACAGAAACATTGGAAGTTGGCAGATTTTCGCGGTAACTGGATGCCTTTACCAGCATTTTTGCAAAGTCCGCTCTGGTAACACTTTCCCTGAAACTGGATATCTCCATGATACCGGTCAGCTTTACAACCTGCTGGCGCAGATTAAAATTGGCTGTGGAAATATTGTCTGCCCATGCGGTTATACTCAGTATAGGAGAAATAGCCGCTGCAGCCGCCAGAGAGCCGCACAGGAAACGTGTGTGGTTTTTTCGTACTTTCATAATGGAAAACTCCTCTCAAACAATTCACATCTGTTTAAACAACTTTTTCGTATTTGTTCATGTTTCGTTCATTGTTTGAAAGTTTATCATTGGTTTGTGAACAAAATGTGTTCTGGTTGTGTTTTTTTGGTCAAAAATAGTCACAGGCGGGACCTTCGTTAATAGCCCAAGAAAAACAAATGCCACCTTGCGGTGGCGCTTGTTTTTCTTTTGGGCTTGTTACATGAGAGGTGCAATCAATCTTAAAAATCTTCCTGCCTTGGTCCCGAACCAGTTGTACTGTGCGCAGTCCTTTAACGTAACAGGAATACATTTTTCCAGTGTCTTTTCAAAATCCTTCTCCACATCTGCAACTGTGCTGTTTCTGTATAAATAGGTTCCGCATTCAAAATGCAGATATAAACTTCTGAAATCCAGGTTGATGCTTCCCACTGCTGCCTTTTCATCATCACTGACAAAGATCTTTGCATGGGTAAAACCAGGCTCATACTCATAAATCTTTACACCGGCTGCAAGTAATTCTGGATAATAGGTCCTTGCTAACAGATAGGCATATTTCTTATCCGGGATATGGGGCATGATGATCTTTACATCGATGCCGCGCTTAGCCGCATAAGCCATGGCATTTTTCATCCCATCATCCAGGATCAGATAAGGGGTGATAATGTGTACATAGGACTTTGCCTGGTTTAATATATCCAGATAGACCTGCTCTCCCACCTGTTCTTCATCTAAGGGACTGTCTGCATAAGGCATGACAAAGCCATCTGCCTTATATCCCTCCGGCAGTTTGTAATCCGCCGGCACCAGATACTGCTCATAATTTTCTTCATTCTTACTTTTGGAGCTGGCTGCATCCCACATCTGCAAAAACATCATAGTAAAACTTTTTACAGCATCTCCCTTGATCATGATGGCTGTATCTTTCCAGTGTCCAAAACGTTCTTTCCTGTTAATATACTCATCTGCCAGGTTCACACCTCCTGTAAAAGCGGTGTGTCCATCGATCACTGTAACCTTTCTGTGATCCCTGTAATTCTGGTGGGTGGAAAGCACTGGTTTGATTGGGGAAAACATCTGGCACCGGATGCCCATATTTTCCAGTTTCTGGGGATAATGATAAGGAAGGAGCATAAGACAGCACATACCATCATACATGACACGTACTTCTACTCCCTCTTCCGCTTTCTGCCTTAAAACCTCCAGGATACTGTCCCACATATAGCCCCGGTCAATGATAAAATATTCCATGAAGATAAAATGCTTTGCTGCTTTTAATTCTTCCATCAGCTGCTCAAACATATCTTCTCCCAGAGGGAAGAATTTCGCTGCTGTATTTTCATACACAGGGAAACCTGCAATATGGTTCATATAATCTACCAGACGGCTTCCACGCACACTGGCTGCCCGCAGCCGCTTCTGCACCTGTGGGTCCTGAACAAGATAAGGTTTTGTTTTTTCAACAGACAGATTGACCCGTCTTGCCAGCGCCCTTGTCTGGAACTGGACCTGCACAAACACATATAAGATAATGCCGAAAATAGGGATCAGCAGTACCGGTATGATCCATGCCATTTTAAAGCTGGAATCCATAGGCCGGTTTAAAATAGCGATGACAACAGATGAGCTTACCAGTACATAAGTAATATAAACAAAATGAATATAATTTCCCAACCAGCGGAAAATGCTGAAGAAAAAGGCGATCTGCAAAAGCAATCCCAGGATCACAAAAGTGGTCCTTCCAAAAATGATCCTGAAAAGGCTTCTCGGTCTCGGCTGTGATTTCATGTATATCGCTCCTCATTTCACATTTTTCAACAATAAAATCTACTTCTATCATAACTTATTTAAACAATAATTATCCCACTTTTTTCCATAAAATGCAATGTACACATGTAAGATCATTGTCAAATCTATGTCAGATCACTGGATCACCCTGTTTTGATACACACAAAAGGCCCGGAGCCATATTCTGACTCCGGACCTTTGTCACGTTCTTTTTCCCGTATACATTATATATGTATGTTTTCCTATTTCCCTTATTTATCCAGTTTTTCCACTTCCATATTCTTTGGAAGGATCAGGTTCATGATAATTGCTACTACAAACACAACTGCTACTACGTTTGCAGAGAATACAGACTGAACAACTGGTGAGAATTCAGCCCAGATACCACTTTCACTGGTAGTGGTAAATCCAATACCAATGGATAATGCCATTGCAACAATAGTGATATTTCTCTGGGTAAATCCACAGTTAGCGATCATCTGCATACCAGATGTTAAAATGGTACCAAACATCATGATGGTACATCCGCCCAGTACAGACTGAGGAAGGGATGCAAAGAAGTTACCGATCGGTGGGAACAGACCTGCCAGGATCATTGCAACTGCACCAGTCATGATAGTGAAACGGTTTACAACTTTTGTCATTGCTATCAGACCTACGTTCTGAGAGAAAGAGGTAACTGGCGGGCATCCGAACAGACCGGAAATAAAGGAACCATAGCCATCACATGCTAAGGAACCGGAAATCTCTTCTCCTGTGATCTCACGTCCCAAACCGCCTGCTACCAGTGCAGAAGTGTCACCAATGGTCTCAGCAGCAGATACCAGGAAGATAATGCATGCTGACATGATGGCTCCTGCGTGGAATTCCGGTTTGATCGGCAGCAGATGTGGAAGTGCCACGATGCCGCCGGACATGATCATACTTAAATCTACTTTACCCATAAAGATTGCAACAATATAACCAACGATCAGACCAGCTAATACTGAAAGCTGTTTTAAATATCCCTTAGCAAACATATTCCAAAGCAGACAGGTTGCTAATGTGATCAGACCTAACAGCAGGTTTGAAACGGAACCAAAGTCGGTTGCATAGCCACCGCCAAAGGATCTGGCACCTACAGTAAACAGTGAGAAACCAATAGCGGTTACTACAGATGCTGCTACGATCGGGCTTATGATCTTTCTCCAGTACTTTGCAAAAAGTCCCAAAGTTCCTTCAAACAGACCACCGATCAATACGGCTCCTATTACTGCCGGATACCCGTAATTAGCTGAGATCGTACTAAGTACAGTTACGAAGGTAAAGCTGACACCCATTACAACGGGAAGTCTAGATCCGATCTTCCATAAAGGATATAACTGGATCATCGTTGCGATACCTGCTGCGAACATTGCGTTCTGAAGAAGCATACCAAGCTCTGCTCCGGTAACCGGTACCTTTGCGGCACCTGCGATCATGGTGATCGGTGCCAGGTTAGATACGAACATTGCCAAAATATGCTGAAGACCAAATGGAATGGCCTTTCCAATGGGCACCCGCCCGTCTAGTTTGTAAATGTTGCTGATACTGCAGTTTGCATTCTCTTTCATAGTTTTTGCTGCCTCCAATCTTCCCCCGATTATTCTTTATGGCTTACCTTGTAAACCTCCTCCACAATACGTTCCATGGCATTTAAGATATTCTCATATCCTGTGCAGCGGCACAGATGCCCGGAGATCAGTTTTTTCAGCTCCTCTCTGTTATATTTTTTTCCTGTTCCTACAATTTCTACTGCACTCATGATCAGGCCCGGAGTACAGAAGCCGCACTGCACAGCTGCTTCTTCAATGAACGCCCTTTGGATCGGAGACAATTCCCCGTTTGGTCCCTTCAATCCTTCTACGGTCATTACACTCTTTCCGTCTGCCCACATGGTGAGATATATACAGCTGTCAATGGCCTCTCCATTGACCAGCACAGTACAGGCACCACATTCTCCTACTTCACATCCTTTTTTTACGGATGTAAGTCCTAAGCGGTTGCGCAGTGTATCCAGAAGAGACTCTCTCTCATCCACTGCAAGTTCTGTTTCCTTTCCGTTTACTGTCATATGAATGATCTTAAGCATCCTCTTCACCTCCTGCTCTTCTTATAGCCTCTGCCAGGCCACGTTTTGCCAGCTCTTCGATCAGCTGAAGACGGAACTCCTTAGAAGCTCTCCAGGAAGATCTTGGATTTACTTCTGTGAGCGCCAGCTTGGCAAACTCTGCTGCTGCCTCTTTATCAGAAACAGCCTTTCCTCTTAAATACTCTTCTGCTGCGTGACATCTTAAAGGTGTAGGTCCGGCAACCCCGTATCCCAGTCTTACATCTTCAATGGTCTTTTTGTCAGCAGACAGTTTTACACGTACAGCGCAGCCTAAGGTCGCGATCTCCATGGCTTTACGCTTTCCATATTTAATATACTGTCCGTACCAGCCTTCATAGTCCTCTTTTTTGATAATGAAACCGGTGCAGACCTCACATCTGTCTCTTACTGTGCGTCCTGGTCCTGTATAGAACTCATGGATCGGCACCTCTCTGTGTCCTTCTGGTCCTTCTAACTGGATCAGCGCGTTTAGGGTCCACATACTTGCTGCGGAGTCTGCGGATGTAGCGCCGTTGCAGATATTTCCGCCAATGGTACCGGTATTACGGATCTGAGGTCCGCCTACCATATCTACTGCTTCGCCTAACATAGGAACCAGCTTCTGGATGGTGGGATCATTGGTAATATGGGAAAATGCAGTTGCAGCTCCGATCCACAGATCTCCGTTTTCCTGGACTTTTACGCCCTTTAATTCTTTAATATTGTGGATGGATACCAGGGCTCTTCCTGCATCCTTTCCCTCTCTTACACGGATGAGTACGTCGGTACCGCCGCTGATGACTTCTGCCTCAGGCTCCCGTACCAGTGCTTCCACTGCATCCTTTACATCTTTTGCTTCATAAAATGATTTAATATCAAACATACTCATTCACCTCCCTAGATCAGACCTTTTTCCTTGAATTTTTCGATCAGTCTCTGTGCTGTCATAGGACTTACGTTCATATGAACACCGGTAGCATTTAAGATCGCATTTCTTACTGCAGGCGCAACCGGGATTGCAGGTGGCTCACCCAGAGACTTGTTTCCATAAGGGCCTGTTGGGTCATCTAACTGGATAAACTCCACATGAAGATCCGGCGCATCCATAGCAGTCGGGATCTTATAATCCAGCAGGTTGTTGTTTAATGGACGTCCTGTCTTTTCATCCACTAATAATTCCTCGGAAAGTCCAAATCCAAGGCTCATGCTCATACCGCCATGTACCTGTGCCTCTGCTGTCTTTGGATTGATCAGGATACCGGAGTCATGAACATTGATGATATCCTTTACAGTTACCAGTCCCAGTGGCATATCTACTTCTACGTCTACAAAGCAGCAGCCGGAGGAGAATGTATTATCCAGACACTGGTTGGTCACTTCTGCAGTCAGATGAATGGATTTATCTAATGAATAGAAGGCTGTATCTGCTACTACTGCCACATCAAAGAGGACCGGATCACCACCGTGTACAACGATCTTGCTGTCAACGATGTCTAACATATCTTCCTTAACCTCATCTTCCGGATGGAGTCCTAATGCTTCACGAAGCTTTCCAGCTGACTCTTTTACCAGATCTGCGTACACAGTCTTGGAAAGATCCGTCACATCATGATTTAACATGTATGCTGCATAGTCCAGAATACGGTGTCTTAATTCCGTTGCACATTTCTTGCAGGCCATACCGGATACATAAGTCTGTCTGGAAGCATACGCACCTGTATCAAATGGTGTCAGGTCTGTATCCTGGGTGGATACGATAAATACCTTGTCAAAGGAAATGCCTGTAGTCTCAGAGGCCATCTGGCTGAATACTGTATCTGCGCCCTGACCGATCTCTGTAGCACCCATGGATACCTGCATGGAGCCGTCCTGGTTTAATACCATACGTACAGAAGATGTCTCAAGGGAGATCGGATGTACACCTGTCTTGTAACAGAAAATAGACATTCCCACACCACGTCTTACAGGACCGGTCTGGTTTGCATACTCTTTTCTCTTTTCATCCCAGTGGATGTATTTCTTTCCTGCTTCCATACATTTCTTTAAGCCATATGTATGGAATGTAATACCATTTGCAGGATCTACGAAACCGTCTTCCATACAGTTCTTCATACGGAATTCATAGGGATCCATGCCAATAGCTGTTGCCATATCATCTGTCAGACATTCTGCAAACCATGCTGCCTGTGGGATACCATATCCACGCATAGCACCGGCAGTCGGTGAAGAAGTATAAACAGTCCAGCAGTCGATCTCAGCACCTAAACGGTCTCTGTACAGATCCTTAAATACGTTTCCGCAGTTAGCGCAGATTGCATGGCCATGGGAAGCATAACCTCCGTTGTTAGCATAAGCGTCTAACTGTCTTGCAAGAACCGTACCGTCCTTTGTTACCAGACCACGGCATACACCTTCGATGGCATGACGGGTTCTGGTTCCGGAAATGGTCTCCTCACGGCTGATCTCCAGTCTTACAGGTCTTCCGCCTACACTCATTGTAAGGAACGCATTCAACGGTTCATAAAGCACATCCTGCTTGTTTCCGAAGCCGCCGCCGATATATGGCTTGATAATACGGACTTTACCGATCGGAATACCCAACGCCTGCGCTGTACAGCGGCGTACAATATGAGGGATCTGGGTAGAAGAAACAACGGTTACTTTTCCGTTTACATCTACATAAGCCCAGGAAACAGGAAGTTCGATATGGCAGTGGGAAATACGTGGTGTATCGTATACTTCATTGATCTCCACCAGATCTTCCTCTTTGTATTTTTCTTTTGCCTGTTTTAAGCCGTCTTCAAAGGTAAAATCCTTTGGTCCCATAGTCATATGGGAGTGAACGATCACATTATCTTTACGGATATCCGGATGCAGTGGTGTTGCCCCCGGTGCCATAGCTGCCTTTACGGTAACGATCGGCTCATATTCCTCATATTCTACCTTTACCAGACGGGCTGCCTGTGCAGCTGCTACCTCATTTTCAGCTACAACTGCTGCAATATCATCTCCATACAGCCTTACTCTCTGGTTTAATACTCTTCTGTCGCAGATATCCTGATGCTTTGCCTCTACGCTCCATGGATGACCTGCAGTTGGAAACTGGCAGTCCGGTGCGTCAAAGCAGGTAAGGATCTTTACAACACCAGGTACCTTTAATGCTTCTGTAAGATCAAAGCTTTTTACAAGACCATTTGCAATAGTAGAATGGATCACCTTTCCATGAAGGATATCCCTTGGCTCTAAATCTGCGCTGTATTTCGCTTCGCCAGTTACTTTTCCATATGCATCAACACGGTTCAATCCTGACCTACAACTTTCATAAACGCTTCCTCCTTTACTAACCTTATGTTCTCCGGAATCTTTCTGTACTTAATCATGTGAGAAGTTTTTTGTCTGCTGTACCTGAGAGGACAGCCCCTATCTGATGAAAAACAGCCCTTTCCACTTCCCCATTTTGACCTGCCAAACCCCATCGCAGATGCTTACAGGATAACTACGGAAAATGTACCCTGAGGGTAAAAAAGAGCTGACTACATAAACTATGTAGTCAACTCTTAAGGTAGTTGGTAGAGACTCTGGGCCGATCCCAGGATATACATATCAGACAATTGGTTTATTTGATTGTCTTTATTATATATCTAACTATTTTTTAGTCTAGATTGAAATTTCTCAAAATATTTTATTGTATTTGTGCATATTGCACAATTTTATGTAGTTTTATTAATGATTAATCGCTATTCTCAACAAAAATAACGAATTTCTTTCATTTTGTCTACTCCAGAGCCTGCCGGATATCCTCAATAATATCGTCTGCACCTTCAATACCTACACTAAGGCGGATCATAGACGGGTCTACGCCTGCTTCTACTAACTGCTCATCTGTCAGCTGTCTGTGGGTATGGCTTGCAGGATGAAGAACAGCTGTACGGGAGTCAGCCACATGAGTCTCAATGGAGCACAGCTTTAACTTATCCATAAAGTCTGCTGCGCCCTTTCTTCCGGACTTTAAGCCAAAAGAGATAACGCCGCAGGTACCGTTTGGCATGTATTTCTTTGCCAGCTCGTAGTACTTATCTCCCTCCAGTCCCGGATAGTTGACCCAGGCAACATCTTCCCTGGATTTTAAGTAAGTAGCTACCTTTAAGGCATTTTCACAGTGCTTTGGCATACGAAGGTGCAGTGTTTCCAGTCCTACATTGATCAGGAAAGCATTCTGCGGGGACTGGATGGATCCCAGATCACGCATCAGCTGGGAAGTTGCCTTTGTGATATAAGCCAGTTTTCCAAACTTCTGTGTATAGATAATGCCATGATAAGACTCATCCGGCTCTGTTAAACCGGTAAACTTATCATGATGGGCTTCCCAGTCAAAGTTTCCACTGTCTACGATACAGCCGCCTACTGTCATAGCATGTCCATCCATGTACTTGGTGGTACTGTGGGTAACAATATCTGCGCCCCACTCAAACGGACGGCAGTTGATCGGGGTTGCGAAGGTATTGTCCACGATCAGAGGTACACCATGCTCATGAGCTACCTTTGCAAACTTCTCAATATCCAGAACTGTTAAAGCCGGGTTTGCAATGGTCTCAGCAAATAATGCCTTTGTATTTGGACGGAAAGCTGCTGCCAGCTCTTCTTCTGTTGCATCCGGGCTTACCAGAGTGCATTCTACGCCCATTTTCGGGATCGTAACCGTAAACAGGTTGGTGGTTCCGCCGTAGATTGCTGCAGAGCTGACTACATGGTCACCTGCCTGGCATAAGTTCATGATCGCATAGAAGTTAGCTGCCTGACCGGAAGAGGTAAGCATAGCGCCTACGCCACCTTCCAGAGCGCAGATCTTTGCTGCTACTGCGTCATTGGTTGGATTTGCCAGTCTTGTATAAAAATAGCCATTTTCCTCTAAGTCAAACAGACGTCCCATCTGTTCGCTTGTAGTATATTTAAAAGTAGTACTCTGATAGATTGGAAGCTGTCTGGGCTCTCCGTTTTTCGGCTGCCAGCCGCCCTGGATACAAATGGTATCTAATGATTGTTTCTTTTCCATGTTCCTTCTCCTTGTATGAGTTTAATGGCTTGCGAAAAACAAATGTCTGCTACGCAGCCGCTTATTTTTCTCTGCACTCATTCCATTATAAATCACTCATACAGGTGCTTCAACCAACCGTTTTGGTCTGTTAGTCAATGGTACAGCAGCAAAAAGGCCCTGCAGCCGCAGAGCCTAAACAGTTTATTTTTCAATTTTATCCATTATTAAGAATTCACATACACGATCCCGGACACGATCAGGTAAAACCAGGTAGTAGGATTGGAAAACCATGTTGTAAAGAAAGACAACATCATGTACATGGCGATCTGGGCGTAGATCACATGACCGGCGGGGCAGGTGAGTTTTCTTCTGAAACGTCCCAACAGATAGCAGACACCCCCTAAAAGACCGCCGAAAAATACCATTCCCACAACACCAAAATCATAAAACGCATCATAAAACAGTGTTACTGTAGTCAGTTCTTCTTTTGTCACAAACAGTGGAAAATCTGCCAGTGACGGGAAGATAAATTTAAGTCCTGTCAGCGCCCATAACGGGAACAGTCCCTTAAGTCCAAAGGAGAAATGTTTTAACTCCGCTGCCATACAATTAAAGTTGTCATAGTTATTAGCGATATACATATATGGCTGAGTGATAAAAATCGGCATATGGCTATTCTTCATCTCAAAAATGCCGTTTAAGTACTCGACGCTATGGCTGCGAAGCACAGTCAAGGCAACATAAGCCGGGATCAGTGCCACAAACAACACTCCCACATAAACCAGGCTGAAGCTTCCTGTCATGGAAATGTAGGTAAATACAGCCATTCCCACTGCAAGGATCAGCTGGAAACGGGAAACGCATAACAGCGGGATCATCACTGCCACAATATCACAGATCACTGCCAGCCAGAAGCCCTTGTATCTTACCAGTCCTCTTCCTCTTCTTGCCATCATCAGACAGTATACAACGGAAAGACTTGGGACCAGTACGCAGGATACAGTAAAGTAATGGATCCCTTTAATATGAAAATAAGAATATGCATGTGGTACGCCATAGGAAAACATCGGCACAAAGCCCAGTCTCCATGCTTCAAAAGCAAAGGCCAGGATAGAAACCAGAGTGATCACTGCCATGGAGATCAGAATACGGTTTGCCTGTAAAGGGGAGTCAGCAGATGAATAATATTTGTATACAGAACCCATATCCGCTGCACTCCAGCCGTCATACAATCTGGTCAGCACCTCAAATACCCACCAGAATGCCATAACTGCCAGAAAGAAGCTGATCCATGTAATAAGCAGCCAGTCCGTCTGCAGATAGGAAAGCTTAAAGCAGGAAATTCCCTGCCCTCCTACAAAAAACAGACAGAACAGACCTCGCAGGTGGATCAGGTTTCCTGTCCGGATATAATCTCTGATATACAGCCATACTGCTGCTCCAACTAAAACAAGGCCGGACAGCACATATAAGTGCTGCCAGGCCAGAATAAAACTGATTCCATAACAAATAAGATAAACTGCCATTAACCTGTAATCTTCTCCACAAACTTTCTCATGTAGTCTTCTACTTCTGCTGTTGTTGCAAAGCTCATAGCCTTGTCAGCTACTGCCTGAAGTTCTTCTACACTGTATTCTGTTACCATCTTTCTTGCGCGCAGGATGGCGGATGCGCTCATACTGAATTCATTTAAACCAAAGGCAAGTAACAGCGGGATCATCATCGGATCACTGGCTGCTTCACCACACATACCTACCATAATGCCTGCTTCACGTCCGCATGCGATAATGTGGCGGATGCTTCTGAGTACTGCAGGATTGAAGGTAGAGTACAGATAGGATACCTTCTTGTTTCCTCTGTCTACTGACATGGTATACTGGGTCAGGTCATTGGTACCGATACTGAAGAAATCTGCCTCTTTTGCAAAGATATCTGCGATCAGGGAAGCGGCTGCTGTCTCTACCATGATACCTACCTGGATGTCTTTCTTGTATGCAATGTTCTTTTCATCTAATTCAGCCTTGATCTCTTCAATCAGTGCTTTTGCCTCTCTTAACTCGTCAATGCAGGTTACAAGAGGGATCATAATACGGATATTGCCATATGCGCTGGCTCTTAAAAGGGCACGCAGCTGTGGCTTTGTAAATATCCTCTTTCTGTCCAGGCACAGACGGATGGCACGATAGCCCAGGAATGGGTTCTCATCCTTTCCAGTCCCATATACGGGATCTCTTTGTCACCGCCGATATCTAATGTACGGATGATCACCGGCTTGCCGTTTAATGCAATAGCTACTTTCTTGTATGCTTCAAACTGCTCTTCTTCTGTAGGCATGGCAGTACGGTCCATAAACAGGAACTCGGTACGGAACAGACCAACGCCTTCTCCATCGTACTGTAACACCTTGTCCACATCTTCCGGTTTACCGATATTGGCAACGATCTCTACCTGTACGCCGTCTTTTGTAACAGAAGGCTGTCCAATGTATTTTTCCAGTTCTTTTTTGTCTTTTAAGAACTGGCTTCTCTTTTCTTCGTATTCTTTTTCAACAGAAGCCTCCGGATTTACAAATACCTCTCCGGTGCTTCCGTCAAGGACTACACTGTCTCCGTCCTTTACTGCATCCATCAGGCCATTTACTGCAACTACTGCCGGGATCTCCAGTGCCCTTGCTAAAATAGCGCTGTGTGAGGTTTTTCCTCCCAGCTCTGTTACGATACCGGAAACATTTTCCGGATTGATGCCTGCTGTCATGGACGGGGTCAGATCCTTTGCTACCAGTATGCTTCCCTTTGGCAGTAAAGATACATCTACAGACTCCAGACCCATTAATGTACGCTGCATACGCACTTTGATATCCCTCATATCCGTAGCGCGCTGCTGCATCAGTTCGTCTCCCATAGACGCAAACATATCTGCATACATATTGCACACATTTTCAATAGCAAACTCACAGTTTACCTTGTCATTTTTCACGCTATTTTCAATCTCCCCTGTAAGCATGGGATCTGATAACAGCATCATGTGTCCCTGCATAATCTCTGCTTCCTTCTCTCCCACGCGGGAAGCCAGATCGTCTGCCATCTTCTGTGTAGCTGCAATGGTCTTTTCCAGAGCCCCCTTAAAGCGCTGGATCTCAGCCTCTGCATCTGCTACCTCATTTCTTGTGATCACTAATTCTGCTTCTTCTACGATCACAGCTTTGCCAATGCCAATACCGGCAGAAGCACTTGTTCCCTTAAACATATGTGTGTCCTCCTTATTAATTTATGGTTTACTCCCCTAATCCGTCCTCCACAATTTTGATCATTGCTGCAAGAGCTTTTTCCTCATCAGGGCCGGTACAGTTAAATTCGATCTCTTCTCCGCATTTTACACATGCTCCAAGCACACTGAGCACACTTTTTGCATTTGCTGTCACATTGCGTACCTTAAAAGAGATTTTTGATTTATAAAGCAGAGCCTCTTTGCAAAGGATGCCTGCAGGTCTTAAATGAAGACCGGATGGGTTCTTGATCACTGTTGTTCCACTTACCATATTTATTCTCCTGATTTCCCGCAGCATATAAACTGCCTTTTTTCTTATTTTCCCCTTAATTAATGACTTGTTTCAGCCGCTGTTGTATGATTGGATGCACCGGAGCTGCTTTCAGCTGCTGTTGTCTCCCTTGTACTGCTTCCTGTCTCTTCCTGAGTAGGTGCCGGTACAGTATCTCCCGGTTCCCTGTCATGGACAATGATCTGAAGATCATCCTGACTTACCAGTTCATAAGCTGCACCCAGTTCAAATGTAACAGTTCCAGGATGGGTTCCAGGTCCCATATCGCTTACATCTACCTCTGCCTCTAAATCATCATCGGTCAGCTGGTCTAAATCTTCCTGTAAGCCCTTGATGCTTAAACGGATAGCATCTCTGTCATACTGGTAACTGTAACGGCTGGAAGCGCCTACCTGGCGGATCTTGCTTGTTTTTAACTCAATGGTCCTGGTCTCTAAAGGTTCTACCTTTAAAGTCACATGGATCTTGCTGTTAGAGTCTGCCAGTTCTACATTTTCCGGAAGATATTTGTTTAAATCAATGATCACTTCTTTGTCTGCAGAAGCACCGTCCATATTTAACTCTGACTTAGGAATGTTGATGGCATTGATCTCTGCCAGATCAGACTTAAGTCCTACTACATCTACGGAATTTACATTACTCTCGATCCCTGTAAAACGGTATCCGTCTGCAACTCTTCCCTCTGTCTCAAAATTCAGCCCCAGAGTCTTTACTTTTAAGATAGAAAGTGTGTAATCTGCCTCTGACCGGCTTAAAGTCACACGATCATCCAGAGTGATCTTATTGCGGTTCGCATCAAAGCACTGGATCTGGGCTGTACCGGAAAGATCAGAGTTTGCACCGTCTAAACGAATGGTGATACCAACGGTACTGATCCGTCCTACCTGTGATTCAGGTCCGCTTACATAAATACTGGTGGGCACGATATTGACGGTTCCCTCTCTGTACCCGGACTCGGTCTTTCCCTCTGTATAGGCAGTCAGGTCAAACTTTTTCTGCTGTACATCTTCCGTAGTCACACGGATCACCATAGGTTTTGCTGTTACAGCATCTACTTTATTATTCTTTACATCTACCTTAACAGGAACTGCTCCTGTAGGCTCGTACATATCTGCCAGATCGATATAGGCCCGGAAGTCAGAAGCAGAAATACTTCCTGCATCCAGTGTACGCACTTTGTATGCTACCGTCACTGTCGTGCGGTTGTCGATCAGTTCATAGGTTTTTCCGTTTGTGGAAAGCACATCTTCGTTCAGCACCTCCAAAGGTACTTCCTTGGTAGCAGTTACGTCCGGGTTGGAAATGTTGGTCACTGCCAGCCACACAAAAAAGGCAAGGAAAACGGAAAGTATCTTTAGTTTTAAGTTATTTGTCAGCTTTTTTCCCATTGATCAGCCTTCCCTTCCATATCTTAAACCGGTTGGAAGAAACCGGCTCTTCTTTCATCAGTCCGGAAAGAATATTCCGAAGTGCCTCTGCTGTTGGAACACTGCGGAGCATTCCTCCTTCTGCAACAGATACCCGTCCTGTTTCCTCAGAAACAACAATGGTAAGGCTGTCTGTTGTCTCGCTGACACCTACTGCTGCACGGTGTCTGGTTCCCAATGCCTTATTAATAGACATATTGTCAGAAAGAGGCAGGTAACAGGTAGCCGCTGCCACCCGGTTTCCGCGGATCACCACCGCTCCGTCATGAAGAGGTGTATTGTGTTCAAAAATATTGATAAGAAGCTGGCTTGTGACCAGTCCGCTGATCTCAATACCGGTCCTCTCGATCTCCTTTAAGGAAGTTCCTCTTTCAATGACCATTAAGGCTCCTGTTTTCACCTTTGCCATCTCAAAAGTAGCACGTACCAGTTCATTGACTGTGCGGTCATTAAATTCCTGACTGCTCTTTCCGTCATCCTGAGCCAGAATACCGGATAACAGGTTCTGGCTGCCTAACTGTTCCAGTGCTTTTCGCAGTTCCGGCTGGAAAACGACCAGAAATGCCGTTACTGCGATCGTTGTAATATTTTTAAGGATCCAGACAATGGTATCCAGACGTAAAAGGACCGCCACAATGGCAAATACCATGATCGTTAAAAGTCCCTTCAGTAAGGTCCATGCCCTTGTATTTTTTATCCAGAAAAGGATCTCATATACCAGGAATGAGATAATCGCTATCTCAAACAAATTCCGGAGGGAGATCCTTGGCAATAGCGTCAGCCAGGATGAGGCTTTCATCATAAGTTCTGTTAAGATTCCCACCTTATATCATCCTCCTTTAGTCTAATTATCGTTATCTTAATTATTTATCTTGATCATTTATCTTAATTCTCTTTCAGCCGTATTCCTGGCTGTATTTTTCTCTCTTGTATTCCGCTTTCTCCCGCTGATCCGCTGTACTTTTACATCGGTACTGCTTACTGCCATCTTGGGGATCGCTTTTACATAATAATAATAATCGTCATCCTCAAACTGTACATATTCTGTACGGGTATAATCTACAGAGAAGAAAAAGAAATTGTAGATCATAGCCAGCATCACAGAAACAAGCAGCCCGAAGATCAGCGTTCCTGCAGATACGGATACCCCGAAAACAAAATCTCCTACAAAGATCACTAAAAGCTGTGCTACTGTTCCAGCTACGATCGCTATGATCCAGGCATAATCTACAGACAGCCTGCGGATCAGGTATACCACCATGATCCCTACTGCACAGGCAGCGATCATCACCATCATTGTCTGGTTAAAGCATACGGACCGGATGATCTGACTGTAACGCTGTACGATATCTACGCTGCCCTCTCCTGTAAGGACGCCTGCGTTCTGCCGTATATACATAAGAAGATAGTATAAAAAGACTCCGCAGCTTACAGGTATTACAGAAATAAGACTGCCTCCCAGCCCTACTAAAAAAGCAACCGCATAAGGCACCTTAAATAAGAAGGCAAGGGGTGTCAGTATCATAAGCCAGCTGTCTCCCGGCTTAAACCCATAATAAAGAACAGCCACTACCAGGATCATCATCAGTGTGATCAGTGCCATTTCCATGGATACTGCATACACATGTGCTACCATCACACATCCTATAAGGAAGACGGCCCCGCTGTCCGGAAGCAAGGCTCCAAAAAAGCACAGCAGCGCTACAACGACCGGATTTTTCAATTTTGCCATATAGCCGATATTGGCATTCATACTTAAGATCGTACACAGGATCAACAGCAGACGGACCACAAAGCGGATCACATAGCTGTATTTATTATAAATTTCTTTCAGGTGCTCTTTCCACAGCAAAAGAACTGTCATAAAGCGGCTCCTCCTCTGTTCTCTTTTCCCCGGTCCTTTCCAAATTTACGGTCCAGATGTTTAAGCCTGGCCACATACATGGTCTGGCTTCTGGATGCAAAATCATACCGTCTGGAATAGATCTTCCATGTAATAAGAAGATATCCCCCCAGTCCGGTCACATAGGCCAGTCCCCAGTTGCGGATCCAGCCGATCAGCTGATCAATATCAGCTCCCTTCATGAGCACATCCAGTTTATAAAGGATCCACATAAGAAGGATCAGCGCAAAACTAAAGGTGTACCCGAAAAAAGAACGGAACAACTGCCCTCCTACATAATCACTTTTAAAGTATTGATTTACAGGGAAGATTTTTCTGCCCTGATGCTTTTCAAACACTGCCAGATCTGTCATTGCCTGGATTTTTTCTTCATTCAGCATAAAGCACTCCTTTTTCTTCTTCCCAATGCTATCAATTTAGTATACCACATCTTTTTTTGTTTTGCGACACCTTAAATGAATTTTTAGGAAGTCTTTTTAATACCGTTCATAATTGAATATTGTATGAAGCAATTATTAATTTTTTATGAATTTCTTTGTCAAGACTTGCATTATTCTTAAAATATGCTATTTTGTATTCTGCGAAAAAGATCACGCTAAAATCAGAAATATTATTAATTTGTCAAATATTTCAAGTATTACAAAGAGGTATATTATGAAAACACTTCAGATGATCCATTATTTTAATTTTGTGATCGCGGGAGTTTGACACCTTTCCGAATGAAAAACAGCGTATAAGCCGCATGAATGCTTATATTTTTTTGTCAAATTTGTTGTTTTTATATATAGGCTTTTTCGGCTTTTTATGCTATAATGGTATTGAGGTGAAAAAATTGAAGGTCAATACATCAAAATCAAAAAACGCTGAGTCTTTTTATATAAAGCAATCCTACATCGACAGTAACGGAAAATCTACCTCTCGGACAATCCGCAAACTTGGAACATTAAAAGAATTGTTAGTTGAACATGGTCCCACCAGAGACGATGTTATGGCCTGGGCAAAAGAACAGGCTCGCATTGAGACCGAAAAGTTTGAACAGGAAAAAGCGAATCATTGTATTCCTATTACTTTCCATCCAAACCGAAAGATCGCCCATGGAGAAAAGCGAAAATTTCAGGGAGGTTACCTTTTCCTGCAGTCTCTTTATTATGAACTTGGTTTAAACAAGGTATGTCGAAAGATTCGAGATAAACATCACTATGATTATGATTTGAACGCGATCTTATCCGATCTCATCTATACACGCATTTTAGAACCAGGCAGCAAACGTTCTTCTTTTGAAACGGCTAAAAACTTCCTAGAAGCACCCACTTATCAGCTTCATGATATTTACCGGGCATTGAATGTTCTTTCAGAAGAATGCGATCTGATTCAGTCAGAGCTATATCGCAATTCAAAGTCTGTTTTAAAACGTAACGATGGGGTCCTTTACTACGACTGTACCAACTACTACTTTGAGATTGAACAAGAAGATGGAGATAAAAAATACGGAAAAAGTAAAGAACACCGTCCAAATCCTATCGTGCAGATGGGACTCTTTACCGACGGAGATGGAATCCCACTGGCTTTCAGCATATTTCCAGGAAATCAAAATGAACAGACATCTTTGAAACCACTCGAGAAAAAAGTGATTGAGGAGTTTGGGTGTGAAGAGTTTGTCTTCTGTTCTGATGCAGGCCTTGGTTCTGAAAATAACCTACTCTTAAATCACAGCAAGAAGCGCTCTTATATCGTAACCCAGTCTATCAAAAAACTTCCAGAAGAATACCGGACACTTGCACTAAACAAAAAAGGATTCCGGTGCCTCTCAGACCATAAAGCGGTCGATCTGAACAGCCTGACAGACGATGATAAAGAGGAACTTTTTTATAAAGAAGAACCTTACAGTTCAAAAGATGGAACAGCGTCTGTTGATTACTTACTCACCAAAATACGCTGCTTATCAAAAGAGATTCGAGAGAAACAGATTGAACGAGCAAAAGCAATGCTTTCAAATGGCAGGCATAAGAAAAACCGGAAAAATCCGAATGACCCAGCAAGATTTATTGATAAAACAGCTGTTACAAAAGATGGAGAAATGGCCGATATCCTATATTTTCTGGATGAAAAAAAGATTGCACAGGAAGCACAGTACGATGGCCTCTATGCTGTATGTACGGATCTTTTTGACGATGAGCCGGAAGATATTTTAAAAGTCAGTGAAAGCCGTTGGCAGATTGAAGCATGCTTTCGGATCATGAAAACGGATTTTTCTGCCCGTCCGGTTTTTGTCCAGCGAAACGACCGGATCCGAGCACATTTCCTGGTCTGTTTTCTAGCGCTGTTCATTTATCGTCTGCTCGAAAAAAAGCTCAAGCGGAAATATACCTGTGAAGAGTTAATGTCGACATTAAGAGACTATGAATTTGCAGATGTGCAGGGGCAGGGATTCATACCGATTTATGAATCTACTAAACTGACGGATGCATTACATGAAGTAGCCGGATTCGAAACGGATTATGAATTTCTTACCAAAAGGAAAATGAAAGAAATCCAAAAACTTAGTAAACAATCTCGAGAAAAATCATAAAAGTCTATTATCCATATCTGATTCAGAAAAAAGACTATATAGTAAAACGAAAAGGCACCGCTGAAAAACCCAGGTAGAATAAGGCTTTCAGCGGTGTTTTGATAAATTTGACTGTCAAAGATGGGAGTATACCACATCTTTTTTTGTTTTGCGACACCTTAAATGAATTTTTAGGAAGTCTTTTTAATACCGTTCATAATTGAATATTGTATGAAGCAATTATTAATTTTTTATGAATTTCTTTGTCAAGACTTGCATTATTCTTAAAATATGCTATTTTGTATTCTGCGAAAAAGATCACGCTAAAATCAGAAATATTATTAATTTGTCAAATATTTCAAGTATTACAAAGAGGTATATTATGAAAACACTTCAGATGATCCATTATTTTAATTTTGTGATCGCAACTGTATTTGTAGTCTTTTATTTTTATCAGATCGGTTATCTGCTCCTGGGGCTTCTTATGAAACACAGGAAAAATAAAACCGGTTCCCATCAGTTTCACCGTTACGCTGCTGTTATTTCTGCAAGAAATGAAGCAAATGTCATCGGTGGTCTGATTGCCAGTTTAAAGGCTCAGAATTATCCATCTGACCTTCTTGACATTTATGTGATCGCAGATAACTGCACAGATAATACCGCGCAGGTTGCTGCACAGGCAGGAGCAAGGGTGTACCGCCGTTACAACCATCAGCAGGTGGGCAAAGGTTATGCCCTTGACTATCTGTTCAAATGTCTTTCTGCCTCCGGTAAAGATGTATATGACGGCTACTTTGTATTTGATGCAGATAATTATGTAGATCCTGATTTTGTCAAAGAAATGAATGCCACCTTTGACAGCGGACATTTTGCTGCTCTTACAAGCTACCGTAATTCCAAGAACTTCGGTGCCAACTGGATCTCAGCTGGTTACGGCTTATGGTTCCTGCGGGAGGCCCGTTTCTTAAACTTCCCAAGAATGCTTCTGGGAACCAACTGTGCTATTTCCGGAACCGGCTTTCTGGTATCCGGTGAAGTGATCCGCGAAAACGGCGGCTGGCCATTCCATCTTCTTACAGAGGATATTGAATTTTCCGTTAACTGTGCCATTGAAGGCAAGGTCATCGGCTACTGTGATAAGGCTGTGATCTACGATGAGCAGCCTTTAAAATTTGGTCAGTCCTGGACCCAGAGACTGCGTTGGTCCAAAGGATTTTATCAGGTTGACTGGCATTACAGCTGGAGACTGATCAAGGGATTTTTCCAGGGCGGAAGAAAATCATTTTCCTGCTATGATATTTTCATGACCGTAGCACCTGGTATGTTCTTTACTCTTGCCGCTATCCTTATTAACCTGGGCATGGCATTTTCCTATATGACAGAACCTGGTTACATAGCAAGAATGATCGCAGCTGAGAATATTTCCTTCCTTACAAGGACCATTGTTATGTTCTACTTAAGTCTGCTGGTTTATGGTGCCATCACCATGATCAGTGAGTGGAAACAGGTGCAGCTGTCTGCATTAAAGAAGATCCTTTATACATTTACATTCCCGATCTTCATGTTCACTTACATCCCGATCTCTGCAGTTGCACTGGTTAAGAAAGTAGAATGGAAGCCGATCTGTCATGGAAACACTTCCGGAGAGTTGATCACTTCCAAGAGGAATTAAATTAAATACGAAAAATCTTCTTCCTGTAGGTGGAAGGAAGATCATAAAAAGCAAAAGCGATGCATGGATACATATCATTTGGATATGCTTCCTGCACCGCTTTTTATATGCTCTTTCTATATGTTTTTCCAATATGTATACATTCTCTGTTCCGCCAGATGCATGAATCTTACAACATAGCTGCCACTCGAAGAAGGATCATATATCCGGCCGTTCCTACTGCAATACTTACTAATGTATTATGCTTCCATTTATAAGACAACGCTACGATCACTACCGCTGCTATCTTTGGAAGTCCGATATGTACCACATCACTTCCCACATCTTTCAAACAGTAGACGATCAGCACTGCCATGATCGCTGAGGGAAGTGTTTTTCCCAATCGGTCCAGCCAGTCCGGCATCTTCTGTGATCCGCCGAAAGCCAGAAACGGAAGAGCCCTCAAAAAGAAGGTACAAAGAGCAGAAACTGCGATCATGATCAATATTCTTTCTGTACTCATCTATACTTCCTCCTTTCTCTTCTGTAACACCACTAATAATCCTGATGTAAGTAAAAGTGCCGGAAGCATAAAACCGGAAGCCCCAAATATGATCAGGCAGATAATGCCGATCCCAAGACCAGCTAAAGCCGGTGTATGTCTGTCTGCCTTCTCCCACTGGTCAATAAAAATGATCACAAACAGGGCTGTCATGCAGAAATCAATGCCTTCCATATCCCACGGGATCAGCTGTCCTAACATTCCGCCTAAAACAGAACCGATCATCCAGTAACAACGGCTGAAAAATGCCACCAGGAACATGGTATCCTCTTTTTCTTTCTGTGGCAGTTCCAGCGTACAGTTTACGGCATAGGTCTCATCTGTCATGGTATGGATCATATAAAGCATCCGTTTTCCCATTTTCTTAAAATCTTCCAGGAACGTAAGGCTGTAAAAACTCTGGCGGCTGTTCATCAGCAGTGCTGTGAGAGCCACTGTTATAATAGAAGCTCCGCTGCTTAAAAATGTGATCAGCACAAACTGGAAGGCGCCTGTATACACGGTCAGGCTCACCAGCAAAGAATAATACCACTTAAAACCTGCATCTTCCATCATAATACCATAAGCCATACTGACAAAAATATAGCTGCACATAATGGGAATGGATTTGATAAACGCATATTTTCGGATCTGTGATCTTGTCATACCGTAGATGTCCTTTCACTCCGTTTTCTTTGCGCTTATCATATCTTTTAATTCCTACTTTGTCAATGGGTAAGTGGACTTTTCGTCTTTCCGATCCTTGGAATGATCTTTCCGGTCCTTCTCATTTCTTCGATCACAACTGCCTGGGCTTCTCTCTTTTTCAGAGCTTTTTCCATATGACCTTCTCCTGTTTATTTTTACAATATTTTCCATTTTTCAAATCCATGGCAATAAAAATACTGCCACAGACCAGACAAAAATGCCTAATCTGCGACAGTATCATTATAACAAATCTTTTTCTCACATGTAAAATAGGTTCTGGCTTATGGATGCAGTTATTTTTACTTACACCTGCTGCTTCAACATTCCCCGGGAGTTTGACACCTTTCCGAATGAAAAACAGCGTATAAGCCGCATGAATGCTTATATTTTTTTGTCAAATTTATTGTTTTTATATATAGGCTTTTTCGGCTTTTTGTGCTATAATGGTATTGAGGTGAAAAAATTGAAGGTCAATACATCAAAATCAAAAAACGCTGAGTCTTTTTATATAAAGCAATCCTACATCGACAGTAACGGAAAATCTACCTCTCGGACAATCCGCAAACTTGGAACATTAAAAGAATTGTTGGTTGAACATGGTCCCACCAGAGACGATGTTATGGCCTGGGCAAAAGAACAGGCCCGCATTGAGACCGAAAAGTTTGAACAGGAAAAAACAAATCATTGTATTCCTATTACTTTCCATCCAAACCGAAAGATCGCCCATGGAGAAAAGCGAAAATTTCAGGGGTTACCTTTTCCTGCAGTCTCTTTATTATGAACTTGGTTTAAACAAGGTATGTCGAAAGATTCGAGATAAACATCACTATGATTATGATTTGAACGCGATCTTATCCGATCTCATCTATACACGCATTTTCCACTTCTTCTTTGAAACGGCTAAAACCTTCCTAGAAGCACCCACTTATCAGCTTCATGATATTTACCGGGCATTGAATGTTCTTTCAGAAGAATGCGATCTGATTCAGTCAGAGCTATATCGCAATTCAAAGTCTGTTTTAAAACGTAACGATGGGGTCCTTTACTACGACTGTACCAACTACTACTTTGAGATTGAACAAGAAGATGGAGATAAAAATACGGAAAAGTAAAGAACACCGTCCAAACCCTATCGTGCAGATGGGACTCTTTACCGACGGAGATGGAATCCCACTGGCTTTCAACATATTTCCAGGAAATCAAAATGAACAGACATCTTTGAAACCACTCGAGAAAAAGTGATTGAGGTTTGGGTGTGAAGAGTTTGTCTTCTGTTCTGATGCAGGCCTTGGTTCTGAAAATAATAGGCTCTTAAATCACAGCAAGAAGCGCTCTTATATCGTAACCCAGTCTATCAAAAAACTTCCAAAAGAATACCGGACACTTGCACTAAACAAAAAAGGATTCCGGTGCCTCTCAGACCATAAAGCGGTCGATCTGAACAGCCTGACAGACGATGATAAAGAGGAACTTTTATAAAGAAGAACCTTACAGTTCAAAAGATGGAACAGCGTCTGTTGATTACTTACTCACCAAAATACGCTGCTTATCAAAAGAGATTCGGGAGAAACAGATTGAACGAGCAAAAGCAATGCTCAAATGGCATAAGAAAAACCGGAAAAATCCGAATGACCCAGCAAGATTTATTGATAAAACAGCTGTTACAAAAGAGAGAAATGGCCGATATCCTATATTTTCTGGATGAAGAAAAGATTGCACAGGAAGCACAGTACGATGGCCTCTATGCTGTATGTACGGATCTTTTTGACGATGAGCCGGAAAATATTTTAAAAGTCAGTGAAAGCCGTTGGCAGATTGAAGCATGCTTTCGGATCATGAAAACGGATTTTTCTGCCCGTCCGTTTTTGTCCAGCGAAACGACCGGATCCGGAGCATTTCCTGATGTTTTCTAGCGCTGTTCATTTATCGTCTGCTCGAAAAAGCTCGAGCGGAAATATACATGTGAAGAGTTATTGTCGACATTAAGAGACTATGAATTTGCAGATGTGCAGGGGCAGGGATTCATACCGATTTATGAATCTACTAAACTGACGGATGCATTACATGAAGTAGCCGGATTCGAAACGGATTATGAATTTCTTACCAAAAGGAAAATGAAAGAAATCCAAAACTTAGTAAACAATCTCGAGAAAAATCATAAAAAGT
>SCPP01000142.1_pt1 | contig 140404 bp, 261 predicted proteins | sample 6106811 | NCBI WGS metagenome assembly SCPP01 (sample SAMN10720449, study PRJNA508395) | human gut metagenome | isolation source: Participant 2 stool, 15 month | host: Homo sapiens | collected 2018 | reverse complement strand
TAATCCATCATAATTTGGATTATACTTTAGTTTAATAATTAAATCGCTTACCTCTGGTGCGGATGCAGCATGAAAAGTTTCTACTCTAGCATTATAACCAGCACCCGCAGTTTGAAGAGCTTTTAGATAGAGTAATCTCCTTTATGGGTTTCTCTATCTGGGTGAATAATTATAGCCAATGTGGGCTGCAAGTAATAGAAAGGCAAAATAGATACGCTCTCTAATCTATAAATTGCCTTTGAAACTGTTGTGTCAAGAGCCATTATAATTTTCCTGTTCCTGTAGAGCCAAGGCCACCTCGGGCCGCATTACCAAGACTATTAACTTCTTCAAAAATAAAATCAGGTTGAATTTTTTTGAATACGGAATGCGCAATGCGAGTATGTGCGGGAATTATTACATCACGAGTTGCATATGCGGGAATTTCCAAATATCTGAGTCGCTAGCAAAGCTTGAATCAATCACGCCAATTGAATTAGTTTGAATCAAACCCCAATTTTAAAAGTGGAAGAACATGGAGCCATAATAGCTTCATATCCCGCAGGTAGTTCCATAGAAATACCAAGGTCAATATAAATAATTCATTTGCTTTGAGGACTACTTCTTCTGAAGTATAGAGATCAATCAATCACCTTGTTTAATTTTCTTTAGACGAGGCATATCCTCATGATATTTGATACGCACTTTTGGAGTAGAATTTCTTCTGTATTCTTTACTAGTGCATCAGCAAAATTTTGCCCGCATCAATAAGTTCATTACTAATAAGAGCCATTATTTAAAATCACCCATTTCAGAAGAGGAATTCTACTTTGAAAAATTTTCTGGGTCTTTGAGATTATTGAAAACAAAAGTACACTTGACCTGGTAATATTCTTCAAGCACTTCGCCTTTGGACTTTACTTGCTTTTCAGCCCAAGAGAATTAGTTAGTGTATAGCCACCAGAGCGCGCTTGTTCTTGAAGTTTCTTATGAAAAGATTCAACTTCTTCCATAGTCTCAAGACGATATTCAGTGGTGTTTTTTAATAACCCAAGGCATCATATTATTTAGGCTCCCATCATTTGAATTGTAACATCTTTATTATCTTTAAACCTAAGTTGTAAATCTGTAAGAAATTTTTGTGTATATGCGGCAGGTCCAAATAAACCAATAGTGGTAGTCTCAGGATATTTTGTCATCATCCTATCCACGATTTCCATAGAATTGAGGTGCCGCGAACATTTCATCATGAATCATTGGTGCAACATTAACAGACTCAGGTGCACCATCAAATACACAAAGTTTTAAAAGGCTTGCGGGAAGCCGCAATAATAGTGTTTTATTCAACTTCAATAACACCCAAATCATATTTAAAGAAATAATACATATGGATTTCTTCGGTATCTTTTTCTTTTACCCAACACTCATAAGCGTCATTTTCTTGAGGTAGCTAATATCAATAACTTCTCCACGATTTTCAAGAGTCTTTTGAACTTCTTCCATGCCCTTGTTATAGTGCATATTATTAAAATGAAAAACAGTATAATAACTATTCTCTTTGCACATTAGCATATAATAGTCACAAGCTGGAGACGTATTACTAAACCAAGCGCCAATACTAACATAACGCTCTTTTAGAGTTTCTTTTGAAAGCTTAGCCATTGCCGCGTATAATTGCTTATGAATTTCATAATTAGAAAATTCTACGTTTGCCACATAGACTCCTTTCATTCTTCATATTTATTTTCTATAAGTATTATAACAAAAACTTTTTATTTGTCTAATAAAGAAGGAGAATATAAAAATCTCCTTCCTATTTAGTCTACAGAAATAGCTTGTCCCGCAGCTATAGATTTTTCATATTTAGCCAGCGTTGATTTTGCTACCTCTAAACTTTAGAGTCAAATCTTTTTGCTCTTGGATAAAACGTCCATCAATCATATAATCTATATTATTTAGAATATATGCAAAGGTCAGCTAATGCTCTATTATCCCAACCTAATTTATTTAGAATTGTATCATTAGACTCTTTTCGCAAAAGACAAGTTTATATAAATCTTCAAAAGTTGCGCAGTCCATAGCCAAATTTTTACATCTTCTCTTTTTAATTTTTATATCATGGATAAGAAGTGCTAGGTCTGATACGTTTTGCGGCAGTAAAGCTTCTCCACCTAAAATACTAACTCGTGTTATATAATCATTATCCAAAGTGCTAAAATTTATCTTTATCCTCTTGGATAAAATTCTTACCAGCATTGCCGGACCAAGTAGATACATTATGGCACCCTTTACATCTGTATGGACAGCCCTGTGTCCAAATACTAATTCAATTCCTGTACCATTGGAAATATCACTTTTCTTAGTTGAGCAATTTTCATATTATTCACTCAAATCATGGTCATCCAAATGGACGTAACGATTTGCAAATTCGTCAAGACGTCCTTCGTTTGGAACTGTTGTTGAAATATAGCCGCAAACTCTACGAGCAATATTCATTTTGCAGTATCAGATTGCCACAATTAGGACATTGATAATAATGTTTATTACCATCATATTTGAGCTCAATTTCTCCATCATATCCACACTCTTGGCAATAATCAGATTTTGTATTGAGCTCCGCATACATAATATGAGTAAATAAATTTCATTACTTCTTCAACAAATATTATCTTGAAGATTGGCTGTTTCAACATAGCTAATAGCCCCACCTGGGCTTAGCTTTTTGAAATTCAGATTCAATAGAGAGTTTATCAAAAGCATTAATTTTTTCAAATACAGGTACATGATATTAGTAACATAATCTCTATCTGTAATATCTTTCACTTCACCAAAACGTTTATGTAGCCCTTAGCAAAAGTATAAGTAGCAGACTCGATAGGGGTACCATATACAGAATAATCAATATCTTCTGCGGCTTTCCATTTGTTGCATTGGTCATTTAAAATTGCATTACGTAGGCCAAACTCTTTACCCACTTCTTGAGTATGGCTTTCTCCAGTAATTGTTTTTACACATTCATAAAGACCAGCATATCAAGAGAAGAATACAATATCCATTGTGAATGAGCGGCTCAAGAGTTTCTTCTGGATTTAAACGAGCAAGAGCGCCATCACACCAAAGAATAGGAACGCTTCTGCTTTTGTTTGGGACAGACGCTCAGCACGATTCTTTGTACTTCATGGCACATTTCAGTGCGTTCATCTAAAATATCCCAAAATATTTTCCATATTTTCTTGAGTAAGTTCTTCATTATTATCAATTACTTCTTGACGAGCTGATAGTGCTGCATCTACAAGGTTAACCGTAGAAACACCTATGTTAACAAAATATTTATAATATTTTTAGACTATCTCTTCTATTTATTATTATAAAATAAATAGCCATGCGCTTCAGTAGTGATAAAATCTACCCTACTTCCTTACATTCATCAGGAATAGTCGTTACACCTTCCTATAAGTTATATTATAGGCTTGGCACGGTATTGTCAACTAAGATTTTCACCGTTAGCAGAGATATTCTCCACACCACTTTTTCTTGTGTTCACATGGTTTAAAGACGGCTTAACAATTAAACTGTCAACCGTCCATAGTATTTAGGTTTGCCATCCCAATTTTTAGCTTTGGCTGCATTGTTATATCCATTACCAGAACGATCTGGGGTTAGAAAACTTCTACACATGTTTATCCACTGTCACCAGTGGCACAGACTATATCTTCTACTCTTACTTAGAGTAGCCTTCCGCTTCGAGCTAGTGCCTATCTCTAGCCCTACTCTCTTACATTCATCAGAGATAGTCGTTACAGGTTCTTAATCTTTATTCAAGATGATAAAGATTAAGCTTCCCACAACCTCAACTCAAAGAGTCCTAGCCGTTAGCCCACAATCGTGGACACCCTCGGGCGAGGTTCAAAAGGTTTTACATGAGCTAGTAACTACAAACCCATGCAGGAAAGTCTCCATTGCCATTTGCATTGATTTTATTTTCTTTCATAATCTTTTCAGAAATATAATCAGGCACCATACGTTTAGCAGTACATTTGGCCAAGCTCTGTGAGATACCAATATTTACCATCTGAAGTAATATTGTCATCTTCAAGAACATAAAGTAGCTTTGGGAAAGCAATTGTTACATATACGCCAACACGATTTTTCATTCCGAGGATGCGTTGTTTTAAAACCTCTTCAATAAGAAGAGCAAGTTCATCTTATATTCTTGGGTTTCATTTAAATACATCATAATTGAGATGAAAGGGCTTTGGCCATTTGTGGTTGTAAGACTATTCAATTGATAATTTAATGTCTGAACAGCATCAGCAACTTCTTTTTTTATCTAAAGTAGCAAATTTAATAGCATCTTTATCAGAAACACCATTCACGGTATTTATTGTAATATCTATTAAAACTCATTTTACAAAGGTGCTAGATGCGTAAGAAGAATACAACCACCATATTGAGGAAAGCAACAGCCGCGATAATTTGAGTAGCAATTGTCATCGCTGTTGAAATGCGATGTGGCTTATCAATAGTTACACCATTTACAACCGTGCCATTTTGGAAGCATATCATCAAGATTAATAAGACAACAATTGTGTAGTGTATTTTGTGCCATATAATCCATATCGTGAATATGAATTAGACCACTATCATGAGCTTCAATGATATTCTTAGGAAAAATGAAATTGCGGGCAATATCTGTAGAAACAATACCAGCCATGTAATCACGTTGAGTTGTTACCCATTTACATTTTATTACTGTTCTCAGTATTCCAATATTCACTATCTCCGCCAACCATTTCAAGAAGTTCTTTATCCGTATGACGTTGACGAGCAAGTTCATGTTCATAACGATATTTGATATATGCCTTTGCAGTTTCTAAATCGTCAGAGCGCATAAGCCAATGTTCAACTACATCTTGAATATCCTCTACAGAAATTTCATCATGTTCTTTAATAGATTGAACAACATCTTTTGTAATAGCATTTGCAAAAGTTTTACAAAACTACTTTTCAATCATTAGGATGAACCTCAAGAAAGGCCCTCCCAATTGCGGAACGGTTTTTGTCTTCATTAAATTGGACTTTTTTCGCCATTACGTTTTATTACTTTTTGTGTCATATAACTTACTTCCTTACTTTTAGTTTTTCAGGTAATATTATATAAAAATTAGAATAAGAAGATTATTGGTTTTGCCCAATACTTTGTATTTATTCCAATCCAAGAGACACAAGATGTTGTGTAATTTTTTGACAATTTTCAAGAATATTTGAATTTTCAATACTAAATATGAACGCGGAAAAGGCTTTCTAAATACAAGTCAGCATTTGCAAAATCATTCATATCGGCCCATGCTCGTCTAAATTGTTCAAGAGTAAATTTACCCGCACGTTCTTTATATCGTTTCATTCTAGTTAGAAAGGTACTTTTAGAAAATTGGAATAACAGTATAGCCAGAATGTTTTAGAGATAGAATCCTGACAAATTAAATACGCCGAGATTATATCCATTTGAAGTTGATATTTATCAGTAGCATAGAACCAATTTCTATATTCTGTCCACTCTAGATAATCACCATTATGAAATTTTTAAAAATTCTGCTTCTGTGCGGAAAAGTAGTCTACTCCTTCTTTTCCCTGAATGCATTGGACGAGTTGTATCTGATACTAAGAATTACATGTAATATTTTCCATTTTCATATACCGCCATAACTCATTTGCGAGTATCTTTTCCCGACGCAGCTGGCCCGCACAAAGCAATGATAATTGGTTGATTCATATATATTTCTCTTTCTCTTGGATATTTTACTAATAATATTATATATTTTCTTACGGTTGTCGAATAAAGAGGAAGCTAAATAGCTTCCTCTTCTTCACCATATCGTTTGTTAGTCATATCAAGTGAACCATCTTTGTATACATTTGTAATCTTGTATAGTTGATGCGAATTAGTTCTTTTATAAGCTTTTAGAACAAAAGTTTCTCCACGTCTATAGCCATTTACCATAACCAGAGTACCACGTTGGAAGAATCCATTTTCCGTATCTTTTAGTTCCATCAGGCATGATTTCACTAATTCGTTTATTATAACGAGCAAAATAATCTTTACCCATTTTGATTGTAACAACATCTTTTCAGGGTAGAATGGTTGCCGAAGAATGAAGTTCATCTTTGCAATAATTGTGCCAATGATACGAGTGGTTTTGAAAATAGGAATTTCAATACCATTCTTTTTGAAAGTGTAGTCAACCTGCGGAATATCACTTAATTCTGAATAAGAACTAATTCCATATAAATCATAAGGAATTTTAGACAACTCATGTTCATGCTCATAAGTGCCTAAGCTTTCCATTTCCCAAGTGGAATAAGAACCTAACATATTTATCCCACTGCTCTTGGAACAATTGATTATTGAAATCAGTTAGCATCTGCTTTTGATTTTTGAGATATATTCTTTTGCGGGCTTCATTTTTCATCATACATCTTTTTCCAAAGTTTTGGTCAATGCCAAGTTTATTTTCTACTGGAACAAGTTTATCTACGTCAAAGAGTACTATAAAACTTATAAAATTATCAGCCCTAAGAATAAAATAATCTTTATACTTATTTTTTCTCAATGCTTTATTGAATACAAATAATCTCTTTGAAAATTCAATTCTTGCGGAATAAGATTCTTCTCAATCAATCCATTGAAGTTTTGCATTGTTAATCGCTTCTTTGGTTCTGACACTTCCCGCAAATACTGTTCCATAATATCTTTTCTTTGTCCAAACTGGTCAAACGCACCGCTTTTGATAAGAGCAATCGTTACAGTTTTATTGACTTTAGTTTTTGTCTAAAATCTTCAAAAGAATTATACGGACGATTTTCAATAATTTGTTGACATACTTCATTACCCACACCTTGAAGCCCTGCCATGCCAAAGTAAATTTTATTATTTTTCTGCATCTGGGGTGAAAGAAAGTTCAGATTTGTTTATGTCAATCAGTGAAACTGAAGTATCTGTTTGTGCTTTGATTTTATTTACTGCAATAGCAATTTTACCATAATTCGCGGTTTTATCTTCGAGCCCTTCAATAGCGCCGGAATCAACAATAAGATTTGCACAATTCCAAAAATAATAGAAATCTATATGCTAAATTCATCTCTTGCAACCCTACGAGTGAGTAGGCAAGTGTATGACTCTGATTGAATCCATAACCGCGCGATGTAGCGATTAGAACATGCCAAACATATTCACAAAGATTTTACTTAGACCTTTTTCTTCAACTCTTTCAAAATATTCTTTTCCAGTAGTTGATAGTCTTTTGGATTCTTTTTCAGTTTTGTTATCCTATAGGCTTTTATCCTATAGTTCTTATAGTTTCCTATAAGCTCGGCATATATTTTTACCTACAGCTTTATCTGTTTAGGTATTGGACACTCGTGGATGGATTATATTTATTCACCATCTATGCTCTACGGTGCTAATTAGCCTTTCGTAATCTAATTAGTTACCTCGGTGTTTTCATATAACGAGTTATATAATCTTTCATATTTTCTTTTATAGTAAAACAATCTTCTAGTGAATCTTGATATAAGTAATTAAAAGTTTTTCTATCTCGCTTACTAGACCAAGCAATAAAATAGGAAGTCCCATGATAAATTCCTAATTTTTTAACTCCTGCTTCTTGGCATAAAATATTTTGCACTGAAGTTATATAAGGTAAACTGCCAGAAAATATACTCACTTTACCATTTTGTGAATACATCCATCACCATCTATAAGACCTCTAAAATAATATTTTAAATATTTTTGTGGAATAGATTGAATAGGTACTGACTGAATAATTTTAGATTTATTTGGAACAATATTATATTGTTTTAAATCATTGCATAATTTTACGCTATTGAAAGTAACTTTAACATTATTTTTTTAGGTAAATAAGAAATTTTTGCATCTGGATTAATTTGTTGACAAGCATAAGTTAATAGGTCTTTATCCTTTGCGTCTATTTCAATAGAACAACATCCGTGATATTTTCCAGTAATAGCGCCATCTGCAGTAATAAAGCCAATTAAATATGCCTTATGTGGATTATCAATAACTGAAAAATAATTTTCATCGCATCCACTTTTAGTACCAGTTTTTCTTTCAATATTATAATCATCTAAAATTTTATATATCGTATGAACATCTACCTTATATTTTTGCTAAATCTTCACAATAATATTCATTTGATAAAAATCATTCTTAACTTGTTCTTTTATTTGCGTTGTCTTAAAGAATATCTGTTTCTAGATATTCCCATTTGTTTAATATGTCTAGAAATAGTAGATTCATGGAAATCTTGATAATCTTTTGATATGTCTCTAGCGGTTTCTCCAGCTAAATATCTTTTTCAAATTTCTTTTAATTCTTCTGTAACCATTTTTCTTTTCATATTCAATAGTCTTTCTAGCAATTATTTTACCACTATTAAATATAAAAATTCGTTATTTAGAATTCACCGATTTTGCCCAATAATTATATTAAAATTTCTTTTAACACGCCAAAATTTGCGATACTTTTCTCAACCTATCAGCCCAGTTTAGATCAAACCCTCCGCACTCAGAATTTGAACAAGCGTCATAAACTTTTCTTGTGATTCACAAATACCATAAGAGGTAGCTAAAATAGGCTCAAGAATTTTTGCTCTTCTTTTGTCAATCCATATAGTTCCATTTCTTTATACCAAAGAGATGGGTCATTTTATAGCGAGCGTACTTTTGGAGTGGCTGTTCTGCTCCTTTTCTTGAGCCATTAGACGAATAACAGAATTGAGTGTTGCTAAATCATCTACAGATTTGGGTTTTGTCAAAGCAATACCCTGAATACCACTATCTTTTCCATTTGGAATAAAGATTGAATCTTATGCTCCCAAACCATTTTCCACATGTCAGGAGCATTTCGCTCTAAGTTATAGACTCCAATAGTACTTTCATAATTAGCTTTTAGACTACCTTTATCTTCAATATAGCCATATTTCAAAAGTAACTCAAGGCAATTTTGAATTTTATCTTCTGCTTCTACTGAAAGGGCATCATATTTAATAAGACTTACTTTTTCTGCTGTATGGAGCTCAAACTGCGTAATAATTGTACCATCGGGTGCGCGCATAAGAGCTGCGGAATCAGTAAAAGGTTCGTCTACAAAGATTACGCCACCCGCGTGAATACCAGTTCTGCAAATAATACCTTCAATACGACTTGCAACCTCCCATAGATTTGGGTATTGCTTCATTTCTTGAACAAATGGTACAACTGGTTTCATATCATTTTCTTCATCGCCATAATAACATTGGTTCAGAGAACGAATCAAACCACGGTCGGAAGGTACTAGGGAAGCAATATATTGAGCAATATCATTGTCAATACCAAGTCCTCTAGCCGCAGTCAAAATTGCGCTCTTTGATTTTTCTGTTCCAAGAGTCAAAACATTCGCAACTCTTGTTTCTCCATATACTTCTCTAAACTTATCTAAAACTTGGCTACGTTTTAGACCAGAAATATCAAAGTCTACATCAAGAACAGAAACACGTGCGGGATTGAGAAAACGCCAAGGATAAGTCTTTGTTGTTTCTTTTAGAGGATTGATTTGAGTAATCCCTAAAATATAAAGAATCAAGAATCCTACGCCAGAACCACGACCTGGCCTACAAGACTTCCGCTTCCCAAACGGTATCAATAATCTTTTGAAGATTCAAAAGTAAGAACTCCAATGGGCCTTATTCACCAAAGAGCTTTGCCATACTGAATCTAATTCAATATCAATTTCATCATATGTATCTTGATTATCCAATTCATCCTTTTCTCTTGGATTCCTTGAATAATCATTTTAGCTAATAATTTATCACCCTCAAAGGATGAATTGACAAAATATTTTAGATTAGGAATTTTAGATAAATATTTATTTACTTCTTTATCGGTAATATAAGTATCTTTCCAAGGTAACTCAGGGATTCTTAGATTCTTACGCAAATCATAATCTTCACATTGATTTTTGATATCGCGGATATTCTTATATGCTTTATCTAATTGTTCTTTGGATAAATAAGATAAATATTCTTCTAATTCTTCTGTTCCCATAAGGTAAGTAGAATTGTAAAATTCAGCTACTTCTCTATCACCACTTTGAGATTTCAAATAAACTTCATGAATAAATCGTTCTTCTTTATTGATATAATGACTATCCGTGGTAATAATATAAGGAATATCTAAAACTTAGAAATATCAATCATTGTTTTATTTACAATAATTTGTTCTTCATTATAAGATGGTTGAAGCTCTAAATAAAAATTACCCTTACCAGCAATATCCTCAATATACTTACACCATTTTACAATATTATTGAAATTTTCTTTAGTTTTATTTTGCTTATATTCAAGAATCAATTGCGGCAATTGTCCACCTAGACAAGCAGTGCTAAAAATAACATGTCCTTGATTTGGCTTGATAATTTCTTCTAAATCTTGATAATATGTTGGCACACGCCGCATACCTCGTGCCATATAAGAACGCATCAAGCTCGTGTGGATAATTCACGAATTTGTTTATGCCCTCTTTGTCTTTGCTAAAAGAATAAAGTGAAAATATTTATCCTTCGCCGCGTCAAAGTTTTCTGCGTTTAAACCATTGCGTGTTAGATAAATCTCATTACCCAAAATAACTTTGAAATTAGGATTATCCTTTTACGTGCTTCATACGCTTCAATAATATTTACTGAATTACTGACAGTTTCATGTTCTGTAAAGCAATAACTTCATGTCCTAATTCTAGCGCATAATCCATTAAACCTTCAACAGTTGAAATTGCATCTCTAAGACGAAAGTTAGAATAATCCGTATGGTTATGAAGTGACCCTGGATACATCTATTTCCTTTCTTTTATATCTTATATTTACAATATAATTATAATATAAAAGAGTTATGTCAAACAAATGACTTAACTCTAATACTGTTATTTATTTTAGAAAATCCACTCGGTTCGTAGTTCAAATTCATCTACAATAAGTTGAGGACTAATATTGCCTTGCCAAGAATTTACCTGACATTTTGCAATAATAGTAAGCACTTTATCTTCTTCACAAATTCTTTATATTCTTCTTCTGAAGATTTAAATTTGATAATACTAACTCCATTGGGCAAAGTAATTTTAATGTTGGATTACCTTTTGCCAATCCCATTAAATCAATTTACAAGATGGCAAATATATATCTTTAACACAAATTTTACTTTCTGGAACTTCTTGCCCATAAAGATTGCATTTACCAATGTCAAGAATTTTATTTGGGTCACATGTGTTTACATTCCAAATATAGTCTACCCAATAGACGGGGTTTGGTCAATATCTTCATATTGCTCATTAAATTTCTTAAGGAAAGAATCAATGCGGCTTGCCGCAATACCTAAACCTGCGGCCGCTTTATGCCCAGCACAAAATTCAATTTCACCTGTTTTTCTAATTCAGATTTCAAGTCATCTACAGGAGATAGAGAATAATTTCGCATAGAGCCACGATAGTAATCTTCTGTATCGTCTTTTGTTTAGAACGAATTAGAATAGCACACGGCTTTTGATATTTAGCTTGAATTTTATTTGCGCACAATCCCGCAAGATTGCGTTCAACTTGACCTGGCTCTACTAAGAGAAGAATAATAGCATTGTCATTTAGATGTTCCTCTTGGATTTTATTTTCAAGAAAAGCCATTGTTTCATCTTGAAGTTTTGTCTGTCTACGCTTTACTCTTTGAGCAACTAAACTGCTTCTTGCCATAGCTCCCACTCTTGGCCTTTACATCCTCGTTTAGAACAGGGCACCATAACATGTGCATATTGTTCAAGCATACCTTTGAAAACCATATCTTTTTCTTCTAAAGAACCAGAACGAGTAATAGCATTGATAAAGGAACAATATAAAAGCAACAGAATAATAATTGATACCATTCATTTTTGAATAGAAAAATCATTAGCGCTTGCCATACCTTTTACAAAAGGATTGCTAATTTGATTTAGCCCAACATTCATTAGCGCTCTAATTTCTAGTTCTTTATAAGAAGCCATATCTCCGCAATTTCCAAGGCACAAAGGTCATACAACCAATTAGGAGAGTTTTGTCCTTTATAAATCAAATCGTTATAAGCCTGACAAAATTTGAAAACAACCCTGCACCAGTAAGACTCCCATTTGGATATTTCTTATCAATATCGTTTTCATATGGTAATTGCGTATTTACTACAATTGTATGAATATTAGAATAATCTTCAGTGCATTCGTGGTGATCAAGAATAATAATATTGATATTGTTTTGATTTAGTTGCTCTTGGGCTTCTTTATCATTACTAGCTCCGTCAGGAGAGATAATAAGGCTAATATCTCCTGATTCAATAATTTCCTTTTCAAATCATTTAGACCATGTTCTTTACCTTCATGGTGATAATACTGAATGTTATCTATAGCCCATTCTGGTTCATACTTATAAAAGTAATTCATAAAAATTGCGGAAGATGTATATCCATCACAGTCGCAGTCCACAATTAGAGCAATTTTTGATGCTGTCGAATAGCATTTGCAAGCATATAAACGGCTGATTTTACTTTATCATAATCAAGCATGGTCCAAGGCAAGATATACTCTTTTCCCGCATTTAACCAAGCTTCTTGTTTATTCGCGGGAATACCACGATTATAAAGAATTTGCTGAATAGCGTTTAGATAAGGAATAGTCTTTTTATATAGTTTATATTTTATTTGAATCACATCCTATAGCATAATTCTGTTTCTAAACAGATATAGAAAAGTTTCTTTGCCCATATCTAATGGAGAGGCTTTATATGGCAAAATACCTTCTTTATCAATAAGAACACTAACATTTACATTAGCTGTAAATTTTTAGCAATGCGGGCAATTTTTCTTGAACATCTAAACTTTCTTTAGAATTATAATCTTTAAAGTCATGGTCAAAAGCAATTACCATTTCTTTGATACCTAATTTTTCCAAAAGCTCAAACTGATAACGAGAAATTGAACTGCCGCACGCTGCTACGCAAATATTATTAGCAGTACCAAAATAACTCATGTATTCAAGGACTGATTTTCTGATTCTGCTACAATAGCAGTTTGCATTTGTTGGATGCGGTCTTTAGCATTATATAATCCATATAAATTGAAAGCTAGTGGATGATTATACATCTTACCTTGATGCCGCCAAGGTTTATACTTACCATATTTTTCATTCTCTTGGATCAGTGTGCGTTGACGAATACCAATACATCTACCATCTTCATCTAAGTGCGGAATAAGGATATTTCCATCTACTGGGTCATACCTAATTCCCATATAATCACAAACCTCTTTAGAAATATTATCTTCTTCCCAAGATTTAATTCTAAATTGTGGGTAATGCTTAATAATAGATAAATCATATTCATCTAATACCATTTTATCCAACAAAATAGATTTATCTGAAATCTCTGATTGATGTTCATATCAGCGCAAAATACTTTCATGTCTGCGGAATATTCTATATCATCAATTTCATCAATTTCACTTTGCATGTTTAAAAATTAACAACAAAGAAAATTGCATTATTTAAATCGTCTAAACCCTTTACCTTTTGGACTAATTCAAAATATCAAATGAACCACAATGAGTATAACATGTAAATAGGGAAGTGTTTTCATAGTAGTATAGTTTGCGGGAATCGCCATTGTGGCAAATAGTTTTACAAACTATATTGTCACCATTATATTCTGGTTCTGCTCCAAAATACTCAAGGAGAGTATAAATATCTTCAATATCCAGTTTTCTTTTACAGAGTCTTTAGAATAAGACATTTATTTAACCCTCCTATTCTTATTCAAAAATCTCTTTTTGTTCTATTAGTTTCAAATTATAATCTGTTACAAATAATGTTTTATATCTACACGTACCCATATCTGCCCGCATCCAAAGAAGCACTCTATTGATTTTACCTCTACGATTTTTATAAATAGAACATTTTACATTTGGAGTTCCTAATTGTGGATATTGGTCTAATATTGCGGATTGAATATCGTCTAAATCTTCTGGCGTACAATCTAACATAATAGAACCAAAGTCGATACGATTTGCAATAGATTTTGCACCAGATAATAGTGTTTGATCTGGAATTTTTCCTGTCGGAAATTTCCATTAAGTTGTGTGCTACTAAATACAAAACATTATAAGCACTTGCTATATCTTTGAGTTTCGATGAAAGTAAAAATAAAACCTGGTCTTCACGAATTTTCATGCCGCCAGATGCTCTTGTAATTTCTTCAATAATTTTCATTGAAGTTGTAATATAATCAAGAAATACACATTGAACTTTATGAGTGCGAAGATTTCTTTTAATACAATTCTCAATATCCTTCATACTATAGTCGGGAAAATATTCAATATATAAAGAAGATTCTTTTAGAATTTGAATTGCTTTAAGAACTCGTTCTTTTTCTCCAAAGTCATAATTATTTTCGAGAATATGATTTTCTGAAACCCTGACACAAATGACCAAGCCATTGTTTGAAGTTCTGATTTATCAATTCTACAGAAATAAAGATTGTTGGGATATTCTCTGAACCAGTTGAAACCCATCCTCCATTTTCATATACTTCTGAACAAGCCATCCAGCAGGCATCTGCCATAGCAGACCTAGATTTCAATTTTGTTATCCCATAGGCTTTTTATCCTATAGTTCTTATAGTTTCCTATAAGTTCAGCATATCTTTCTTTTCTAATTAGAAAAGCTGGGGCCTCGTGGTGAGATTATATCTTTTCACTCACTATGCGTTGCGGCTGGTCAATCTTCGATTGCCCTTCACCTCTGATTCCCTTGCTCTTATGAGTTTAGGGTTCCAAGTTTTTCCCAGTTTATTGTCGGCAAATTAATTATTATTTTTAGTATTTGATATTTTCATATTTTCTATCTAAATAAATATTAGCATTCCTATATATATCATCCAAATAATTTATTACATATCTCCCGCCCATTCTATAGAACAAACTCCCATTTGTTCTTGGCGATTTTGTAAGAAATTTTATTTTCTTTCAACCCATTTGTTTTCTTAGATTGTATAAAAATCATATGTACCTAAAATATTTAATCTTGGGTATATTTGGGGCCAATCATTACACTTCCATCCCCATCAATATACCCTCTTACAAAATGAGGTATCAGATAAGATGGAACTTGTTCTTCATTGGGAAAAGTTAGTACTAAAGATTTTCGAGGAATACATCCTAAATCAATCAAGTCTTGTCTTGTTTTTTATTTCTAAAAAGATATTCTACATCTAATTTCATTTTGAAAATATGTTTATCTTTTGGAAAGCCTAGAAAATCTCTAAATTTTTCTACATGATGAATATCGCTACTCTTCAAAGATAATTCTATGTCGTTTTCTTTAGTTCCAATACAACCATCAGCATAAAGAAAACCGAGCCAATAGCTTTTCTTCGGTATCTATTTTAGCAAAATATTTTGATTGAACTTTGTAATATTTTGTCTATTTATTACCTCAATACCATCTTCTTTGAATTTATTACTAAGCTTTCCTCTATCAATGTGTAATGTTTTACCTATATAAGTTAGACTTTTTTCTTCTTTCAGATATAAATCTTTAGCAATATTATACTGTTCTTCTGTCATTTTTATATCTCCTTAGATTTTGTTTTATCTATTTAGATATAAAAATACGCAATATCAATTATACTAAAATGCCCATATATTACCGACACCAGTGGCTGCACTTCTTAAATAAAATTTTCCTAATCTCGCGCCCATAGCAATTTTATCGTAAAACTTATCATAAAGAGGATAACCAATAGCAGGGGTTGTTTCAAGTTCTTTTAGTAGTTCTTCTGCTTCATCACCAATTTGACAAGATTCATCTGAATCGTTATCAATGGTCATCTCCCGTACTCTTGTAATTTTAGTTTCAATAAGTTCGGCAATTTGATTTAAAGACATTTCATCAAATTGTTTATCTTGTTTTTCTTTTAGCTCTTGGTCAAATAAATTATCTGCATCATATATCCAAGAAACATCTAATCCAATATCGTCATATGCTCTTAATAATGTCATTTTCCGCAAACGACTATAATAATAATCAAAATTTTCTAATTCTGCTATCTTAAAAGTTTTATGAAGCCATTCTGCCCTTTATTTGCATTGTAAATAGCTAATGAATTTGGTTTGTTTTGTAAATAATCTTCAAGCGTTTTAGTATTGAGATTAGTGAGTACCCATATTGTATAAGTTATGCAAACTTCCAAAATTACTCTATGAAAATCATTACTAAAATCATTTTCACTAAAGCTATAAGTACCATCTTCATCCAAGAGATGAGGATTATTTAAAACGCATCCAATAACTTGAATTGCGGCAGTAGCATCATAATATTTATTTCCTGCCAAATCAACACCTCCCTTAGTCTAACACAAAAAGTTTTACGTTTTGGTTTTACAATTCTCTTTATGATTACATTGCCGTGGTAAAGTATCTTGCATTGAAGGTAATCGTCTACTAACTCTTCGTTTGTATTGTCATTTTGCGCTTTAATGCTTGCTTGCTTATTCCAATATTCTTCTGATTGTCCAAGAATATATGGGACGATACCAATACCGCCTTTAGCTTCTGCAGGGTCGCTTTTCTTTACATCGTACCAATATTCGAGGCTTTGTATATTTGTTCTGCGGTCATACCCTCTTGAAGATATGTTTTTAATTGTTTTTCTGTTTTTGTTTCACATACTGAATCCACAAACATCTTGGGACTTTTCGTGAATTTTAGCTTTATATTCTCGTTCTGTTTTGCTCTTGGATTTCTTCTTGTTTTTATCATAGCAAGATTTGTGGGCATATCTATTACTTGGAGCCTGTTCCCACTCTTCTACATTGCGGTCTAATGGTTTACCGCAATATACACATTTACAAGGTCTATAACCTGCCATACAACCCTCCTTCAATATAAATACTCTAAGATATTTATATTATACTATATATTTTCTATTTTGTCAATAAAAAGCCCTCACCCAAAGGTAAGGGCTGTATTTATTTATTTGTTATATACACTAAAATCAAAATTGCCAATTACATCCGCAAGATCAGAAGCAATAAGCGAGAGTTGTTCTGTCTGAGCAGGAGTACAATCATTGATTTTCTTGCCTGCGCCAAGATATTTATCTGTAATTTCAGTGATTGTATGCTTCCAAGTTTTATTGAATTCCTCTTTGGAACATTAGTCTGAATCTTGGAAATCATAGTGCGAACTTGTGCCATTAGTTCATTAAAATCTTCTTCTGGCGCAACCTCATAAGCATTAGTGCGTCATCAGTAACAAGCGTACCATTATTTTCTTTTAGCTTGTATATCAATAGCATCGCCAATAGCATTTACAAGATTATCATATGTGAAAGCAATACGCTGTGGAGTGTATTTGAAACGAGAACCAGCAACATAACGACTAGTGCCGCGCATTTCAAGATAGGTGCGGATTCCATCTTCTTGCTCAACAGGATGGGCATACCCAATAATATCACTCATACGGTCAACAATTAAACGAGGCTTATTGCAAGAGTAGGAACAATCTGATTGAACTCTGCGCCATTTTCATCTTTGAAAGTCTTATCTTGAGAGTGAGAAATCATTACAAGACCATATCCCATTTGCGGGATAGAGCGTAGACATTCATCAAATTCTTTGCCCGCGAGCGCCAACCTTGACCATAGGGGACTTCATTGATTGCAGAAACACCTTTTGATTACAAGTATATTTCTCACATAGGTCATAAGCAATATCCGCAGTATCTACGATAATATTAGAAAATTGCTCATGAACCGCTGGGTCTTTAGCTGTTTTAGAACCTGTTTGAACTCAGACCATTTATTGATAGGTTGAGCCATAATACCAGGAATAGCAAGATAGCCAGTCTCAAATGCTAGAAGAAGTGCTTTGGAAATTGAGAAGCGATAGTTGTCTTACCAGTTTTTGGTTCTCCATAGAATAGGACAGTATAGCCCTCAAGAGAGCGGCTAACTTTATGAGTTGAATAGAAAGCAGGTCAATACCCATTATATTTTATCTCCCATCTAAAAATACTTTATAAAATATCATAAGAGGGAGATAATAATCTCCCTATTCTTTATACTTTAGAAAGGAAAATCGTCTTCGTCCTCTTCAACTACAGGCTGAGTTGCTTTTGGAGTAGCAGCAGAGAAGCTAGAACCTTGAGAAGCTTTCCATTCATCCTGACGCTTTTTCTCAGCGGCAAGCATATCTTCGCGTTCCTGAAGAACCTTTTTGAGTTCTGCCTTCGTGATGCTAGATTCATCATCCCATTCCATAGGCTCTTTAGCGGCCCAAGTAACATCCTAAAGTGCGGACTGAACGAGTGGTAACATTTACAATAGGATCGCCAAATGCACTCTCAACTTCTTCTTCCTGTTTTACAATTGCAGAAACAATGTTACCCTTAATATTAGTTACAAGAGGATTAGCATTAGAAATATCCTGATTCTCAAAATAAGTGATAGCCGCAGGAATACGAACATTTACATCAAAAGGTAGAATCGCATTGCGGAAATCAAAAGTATACCCTTTGAGAGTTAGATAATCTTCACCGCCATCTACTTTTTAGTAATAGCATTAGAGAGAATACATTCAATATCAAAAGTTGCAGGATTAGGGCTAATAGGACCATTTAGAACATGAACAAAGCTACCACGAATACGCTTAGGAGAAGCAAGCTCTCCTTCACGAGTATAAAATCATTTACGTCAAGATTACCACTAACACGAACTTTAGTCGCAGCAACACCGTCAGATTCAAAGTCTTAGCAGTATCAATTAGTCGAGCAAGTTCTGCATAAGTAGGATTCTCACGTTCGGGTTTACCATTTTGCAGGCCAAACTTTAGGAACATACTGGAACCAAATAGTTACAACATTTGAAGCTTCATCATCAGTAGCAACATTTAGTTCGCCCTGAATATATTCAGTACCAGGATGGGTGGAATTAGGTCCAGAAATGCGTTCTTTGAGCTGACGACGTTCATCATTACCAAAATTGAAGATATAACCCTGAACTTCTACTGCATTTTTCCATTTAGATTTCATGTAAAAATACCTTTCTTTTTGGGCGATTTGCCACTTTTATTATATAATAATTATATCAAAAATTTTTCTAAGTCAAATTTTATTCTTCGCGCTTAGGATATTTTCCGCAACCAAATTTCTCAGTACAATATCCATATACATCACACTTGCATTTGAAAATTTCATCAGCAAGAGTATCCCATTCGGGAGAATAGTCACGCAAAGATTGAATAATATCTTTCATTAGTTGACGATATTCAATATAAGCACGATTACATAGGCGTACTTGTTGCCATATCAGAAAGACAACGAGCATTTTTCTTAGTAACTACAATTGTATTCATTCCAAGAGGAAGAATATTGGCAGCATCTTCTTTGCTTGCTCCACATTCAATAAGGTCAAAATATGCGTCTTGAATACGCAACATAATTTTATCGTAGTCATCTTTTAGATTTTTTCAATATAGGGCGGTGTATAATACTCAAAATTTGTTTCATTACAATAACGAGTAGAACGCTGAATAGCGGTTAGACCGTCCCCTACGTGGCGCATGAACTCTCGCATAACTCGTGCGGAGTATCCTTCAATTTTAGAAATACATCACAAAACTCAAGCATACGTCCGTGACCATCTTTTACACAAGTTAATCCACGCCTATAATTTTTTCAGGATTTGAAGTATCAGACCCATAAGCTGGTCCCGCACATTCTCCCATGAACGACAAGGGCTGTTTTAATGTTTGTGGTAAAATTGTTACTGGCATATTTTCTTCCTAACAAATTTAAAAGATGTAGTGTCTAATAATAAATCTTGTATTTTTATATCTTGTAAGTGTGAAGTAGGAATTCTAATTAAAGGAATGTTATTATTTTACAATAATTATTTTTGATATTATCGTCTTCTCTTATTTCATCCATTTGGTGATATTCTCCATCAATTTCAATTAAATATGAATTATCAACATAAAAAATCAAATCTATATTTTTTATTTTCTTTTCTAAAATCTTCAAAAAGAATATTCTCTAACAAATGGAATGGATTGATCTTTCAACATTTTATGGATTAATCTTTCTCCAAAAGACCCAGAGGAACATCCGCAACTCGTTATTGAACCATTTTCTAGCCTTGAAGAAGAAACTTCAAATTCTTCATCACACCACAGACATTTACATTTCCATATCACACTTCCATCAAATGCTCTTTTTGAGTTGGAGATATAACCTGGACACTATTGTGTATAATTTGCCAGTTAAATCTTTTTATTTCCATGTACCCACAGCTTCTTGTTTTCCTTGAGCTACGGCAGAAATTCTAGCAATAAAAGTTTTATGCTCTTTACAATGAGGACATTCGAACAATCCATTATAGTGATAATTTCCAGTATAGTTTAATCTTTCTAATAAAAGAATTTTATCTGGTCCAATTCTATCCCTACATTATATTTTCCCATACTATTTATTCTCCTTTATAAATAGGTTTATTGCTTGCCGCACAAACTCACTAAAAGAAGAAAAATTATTTTTCACAATATTTTCGCCAACACTTTAATTCCTGCTCCGTAAAACATAGTGAAGTCCGCGCGGTTTTGGATTATCTAATTTACAACGAGTCATTTTACCTCCTTCACTATATTTTAAAAACTATAAAGTAATAATTATTAACTTTTGACCAAATTAATTATTACCCTTTATACTATTATATCCATATTGAACACTATTATATAAAGAAATATAATAGGCTTCTTTTCTATTTAATTCTTCACGAGGACATTCTTCCAAGAGTTCAAATGTAAAATTCTCTAAGCCATCTTCTAGCATCGCGGCATAAAGCTTATTACCTTGGGGCGTATCAATTCCCAAACCAGCTTTGCAATGCTCGCACCATCTTTTGTAGATGTCCACAGCTTGACCTACATAAACTTTATCATCTTTCATGTTAGTAATTTTATAAATTCCGCATACATCTTTTTGCCAAGAATAATAGGAAATTTTTTCTTTGCTAAAGGTTGATAAAAAGTTTGCCAAATAAGCATACATAAAATGCGGGGAATTGGTCAATCTAAATTGAATTGACCTCAACAGTTGAATATCTTGTAATTCTGTTTGAGAAATATTCAATCTATATAAATCAGCTTTTCTTTTAGAGCCAATTCTTTTGTTTAGCTTCAACTACTGCGGCCTTTGTCTTTGCAACGTATCAAGCTCGGCCCGCAAACTTTCCATCTGTTCATCCAATTCAAACTTTTAGTATCATATTCTGCTTGTAACTGAATTTGTTTCTCTTGGAAAATATTCTGTAATTCTTTATATCGTGTGTTATGCTGATTATTTAGATTGTCCCTTCTTTCAGCATATTCACGTTCTGCCCTTCTTTAGCATCTGAAATCAATTGCTTCTTACTTTGATATTCAGATTCTATCTCTTGGATGCGGTACTGTTCTTTTTATTTCTTCTTGAAGGAATTTTTCGTTCTTCTAAAATTTTATCATTACTTAGTTGAGTTTGTTTATTTGTTGATTTAGTCCGTTCCTTTTGCCTATCTTGTAAAAGATAAATACAAAAACTAAACCAACTAAGATGATAGTAGTAATAAATCTATCATCATAACAAAAGGAGATAATAATTATTTATTATCTCCCACTCCTTTATCTCTAAAATATTAGTTATTCAGCGTCAGCTTCAACTTTTCAGTCATAGGGTCAAAGGTGCGGCCAGCGTCAGTTAGACGAATGACCTTTTTATCAAAGTTTTCAACCTCAACGCGCTCAACTAGACCACGCTTAGCAAGACCAGTAACGGTGCCATTGACGGAACGGGCTTCAAGACCAGTAGCTTCAGCAACCTCAACGAAGGTTTCATCAGTACCAGCGGTAGCCTGAAGGTGAGCAAGAACAGCCTGAGCTTTTTCGGATAGAACAAATGCCATGAGATAACTCCTTTGTCTCTGTGGGGTTTTCTTTCCCCTCTTTACTTACTTATGGTATTATATACTATTTATTTTAGAAAGTCAATACTTTTGAAAATTTTCTAAAATATTTTTAGAAGTTTTCCTTTCTTCAACTTTCTATATTTATATAATATCACTATTATTTACAATACTCAAATTTATTTTATAAAAGATTTCAGAAATTTTACAATCTTCCGCAGGTTTATCTGGACGCATACGCACAAAAATGGATGACGGAATGTTAGAGCATCCTTGTCAAGAGACATAGCTTGAACTTCACAGACTTGTCCAATATATTTATCTGGATTTTTAGCCATATCTTCTTTCATTTCATCCGTAAGACCAGATGCTACTCGTCCAACAGCAATAAGTTTTCCCGCATCATTATATGCTCCAACTTGAATAGCTCCAGCCCAATTATAATATGCGGCCTTAGTAATAAGTTTGCCATCATTATCTTTATATTGCCATGTATCGGGTTCTTTACCAGTATAATAATATTCTGGGTCAAGAATCTTTGTAATAACAAAATCAATATTATCTGTTGCTTTTTTCACTTTGAAATTATACGTTGGGCGTTTATCTGCTTTGTAAGTGCCAAATTTATCTTTTACGACAGCGCCCTCTCCCCTGCCGCAATCCAGCTTTGAATGGTATCATACATATCAAAACCTGTTTTACTTGGCGCAACTTCTAGCCAATCTGGATTATCACATTCAATATCAATATGCTCACAAAGTAGAGAATATCGTTGTTCAAACGGAAGTTCCATTAGCCATTCTTTATTATATCTAATTATATCAAAATATAATAATGAAGCAAACCATTTTCTTTTGACGAGCGATTGCCTTATCCGCAAGAGCGCCCATAACTTTAGTTACATCCTTACTGGTTCCGTTTGGATAATAAATTTCGCCACATAGAATTGTGCCATTTGGAAGTTGTTTTGCCCATTCCGCCAGATGCGGAACATGGTCAAGCTTTTCTGTAAGTTCTTTGGTCACACGAGATTTAGAACGGCTAAAGAAATATAACTGTCCATCATCTGTTTTTCAAGTTCATAAAATAGCCATCTTTTAGGTTGAGCAATATATTTGCCAGAAGCAAGCTCCCGCATAAGTTTTTCACCCTCGGGGCTTTGCCATATTTCATTGCTAATACCTGATAAGAACCTGGGTATAGGTCTGACATTATTTCTTCTTTCCTTTCCCTGCTCGTTTGGTAAGAGCAATATCTGTTTTATCAGTCTTTTCAAAATTTTAGCATCTACTACAGCATCGTTAGCACTAAGTTTAATACCAATAACTCCAAAGAAGCCTTACCGCTTGCCCGCACTTCATCAGCGTGGAATCTAATGCGGTATCCTTCCTTACTTATTAACATTATATCATTTCCATTAGTCTCTTGGATAGATACAATTTCACAATCTTTGAGTTTTGTAGCTACCATACCTTTAATGTTGCGAGTTGTGCCAATGTATTCTGCTTTTCAGTTTTCTTTACATAGCCATTTTCCATAGCAAAAGAATATAAGGGCGTTTTCATTAATAATACTATCAAATGCCGCGATAATCTTTTCACCTTTTCGAGATAGAATTGCTCAATAGCGGTGCCTTTATCTCTTGGACTACAACTCTTTACATCTTTAGGAGATGCGGAAAAAGCGACCTTGATTACTGAATAGTAAAACAAAATCTTTAGTTGTGATTTTAAAAGCATCAAAACTATTTTTACGATATGCGGTAAGAGGAATATTCTGTAAATATCCAAGAGGATTGAATGTAATAACAACATTCTCTACAACTTCTTCTTTGCAGCTTTGGTTGTAGATGCTTTAGCAATATTTTTTGAACTATTTCTGTGCGGCGTTTGTCCCCATATTTTTAGCTAATTCCGCTAAACGCTTATAAAGAACCTTTTTCTGTTCAGATAGAGATTCTACAATAATTTTACAATATTTGACCTGTTCTTCTTTTTCTTTTGCTCATTAGATAATTCAATACCATCTAATTTAGCAAGTTTGGATAACCGCATATCAAGAATCGCTTTAGCTTGATTCTCACTAAAATCATATTTAGTTTTAAAGTGTTTTAGCTTTTGCCGCAGTATCACTATTGCGAATAATAGCAATAATATCATCAATATTAGCAAGAGCTGCGATAAGCCCATTTAGAATTTCCAAACGAGCATTTGCTGCGTCTAAATCATACTGATATTCCTTTTGGATACATTCACAATTGTGTTGAATATAAATATCTATAACTTCTTTTTAGAGTAAGTAGAATTGGGGTCTTACTAACAATAGCATTTTGATTAGCATTATATTGTGAACGTAATGGAGTAGTGCGGAAAAGATTTTCTACTACTTTTCAGGCATAAATCCTTTTGACATTCTACCACCAAAGCAATATTCTTTTTATCACTTTTGTTAATTACATCTGCTAATCCCGCAAGTTCTCCTTTTTCTACGACCTCCTTGATTTTTCAATTACAGGTTCAATATAAACCTGATAAGGCATTTCATAGAAAATAATTTCATTACCTTCAATGCGATACTTTGCATCTACTATAACTTTACCCTTACCCGTCTTATTGATAATGGCAAGTTCATCTTTGTTGATAATTGTGCCGCCCGTTGGAAAATCGGGATAATAAGTATCTTCTTTAAGTTCTCCTGTATCAATATAGTCAAAATTAGATTGGCTGTTTCTGTAAAACTATGGGGTAGCCAAGTTTGAGCAAGAGATACACCAATTCCCTGAGAACCATTTACCAAGAGACGAGGGAAAATGGCTGGTAAATATTGCGGCCATTCTTCATCTTCGCTAAAGTTTAGAATCATAGGTACATTATGTTTATTAATACCTGCGAACATACCTTCTTCTGTAATTTTAGCTAAACGAGCTTCAGTATAACGGTCCGCAGCTAATGCATCTCCACCAAGAATAATATTGCCATTAGCTCCATGAAAATCAACTTCTGGAACATTATTTGTAAAGGCTGAGACATACGAGCAAAGTTTCATATAGGGCAGTTGTTCCATGCGGCCACCACAGAGCTGCTACCCACCATCAATTTTTGCTGACTTTACGTGCGGCTTATTGTTTGTATACTTTTGTCCACATTTCCCATAGACAAGCCCTTTGCCCTGGTTTCAAACCATCGCGCACATTAGGAAAGCGCGATTAGCATTTACATCATATGAGCTATCAATAAAATTGTTGAATTTCTTGAATAGCGTTTACTGTATTAGTCAATGTGTGCTTCCTCCAAATGTTCTGCTAAAAATTTTACACGAGGTTCAACTTTTTACCATATAGGTCATTGAACACTTTATCTAATTTGCCAATATCATTTACTTGAAGTTGGACAATATTACGAGTATCTTTTTCAATAGGCAGTGAGACAATTCGTCACTGTCCATTTCGCTAAACCTTCTCACGGCCTATTTCAAACTTTTTCCCTTATTTTTTTTTATATTCTTCTAGAGCTGCGTCATCTTTAAGATAAATGTACTCATTTTAGAAGTTGTAACCCTGTAAAGAGGGAGGAATGGAGGAATAGACATGGCCTTCAATAATTAAATCTGGGCAAAGATACCAAAGGATATTAAATAAAAGATTTTCAATTGCAAACCCATCAAAATCCAGTAATTTTGTGTTTCCACAAGCCCTGACTATATCTTACTATCCATAATTGAATAGGATACCTGTTTCGAGTTACGTATCAATAGTAACCCTACTCTCCCGATGCGGAGATAGTCGATACAGCATTATTTATAAACCCATTCTTTTTGTTTTAGAATATACTGGTAAATGTTTATATGTTCTACCAGTTAACATTTTGAAAACTACAAATTTCTAGCTTCTTATCAGATAATTCATATACTTGCTTAAAATCTTTATCCTGATACATTTTTCTAAAATTCATAACTTCTTCATCAGAATAAATATTCGTTGCTATTTTCTGTTTTTGTTTTTACTATTTGGATGCTTTTAGGTTGTTCTCCAGGATTGATCCATGTTTTAGTCTTTTTATGATAATAAGGAAGATGGTGATAACTACGGCCGCATAACATACTTTGAAAGAACTATATTCTACCAAAGAAGAATATGGCTCATATAACTCTTTGCTGTATGAGTTACATATAAATTTCGTAGCTGTGAGACACATTCATCAGAAGACGTAATTTCTTTTGTTTGCAGCTTTTTATAATATTCTTTTATTTTCTTCTGTAAAACTTCTGGCATAACATCGGTCCAAGAAGTACCTTGCCACAAACTTCTAAAACTATTCCAAGTTATTTTATCTTTATATTTATTAAATACTTCTCTTTGACTTTTCTCTTTTTAGCATATTCTTTTCTAATTTCAACAACATCTTCGCGTGTTAACTTCGCATTAGGATTTTGCTCCTCCTTGAACAGCTAATTGCCCACCTTCGTTACAATTATAGCCTTTTTGATTGCATCTAATTGTTTTATCCAGTAAGTTTCTCTTTCATTCAATAATGGTAAAGAACACTCTTCTAAAACATCTAAAAGTAAAATTTTCTTTGCCATATTTATGAATTGCAAAATCCACAGGAATGTTACTGCTTAGATACCTACTTGGAGAACAGTGTTCCTGAAATCGTCTTTCAATATTATTACTTTGACCCATAGATTTTTCCATTTAGCTTATTTGTAATTTTATATATCCCAATCATAGTTTGCACCTCTCAATCTCTTTAGTGCAAACGGGTTTATAAAACTGCCACGGGATTGCCATATGTTTCCACTTAGGTTTCCCGTTAGCACTAAAATATGGCATCCGTCTATATTTAATATGAAATCCATCGTATTAAGATTATAGAGTTTTGACCAAAATTTTAGTACCCCGCTGATAAGCGGAAAGATTATAACACAGCCAATTTTATTTAGCATCGGCAGCTGCAATAATTTTATGATAACGAAGTTTCTTTTTATCATATTTTAATTTAGCAGTTGCATTATCGCATTCAAGTCCAAGAGCCTGAATCAGATTATTAATTTCTTGATTCTTTAGAATCTGCGCTGGAGTTGTTTTAGAACTGAAAGCATTTTGCCACGAACACCATAGATAGCTTGGTATTTTGCATCCGTGCCGCAACCAATCCAGCTGCAGCAGACTTTCCCTCACAAATAAACAACTCTGCTTCTGAACGATCCTTTGGTCAACAATCTGTTAGAGTGGTTGGAAGTTTGAAAAGTTTATCTTTCTTTTCTTCTGCTTTCTTTTGACAGCCGCACGAGCTTTCTTTGCGGCTTCCGCTGCTTTACGAGCAACTAATGCTTTCTCAATAATTGCTTCTGCGTCTTTTGGATTATTATCTAACCAAATCTCTAATTGTTCGCCGAGAACAGAGCTAAAATCAGAATTTAGAGACACCACACGAGTTTTTACCTGAGCGTCATATTTACACCAGTAGATAAAATATTACAAACAAGTAAAATACCCTCTTGAATAGAATTACCATCAAGATTTTTATCTTTTGCTGCCAGTAATCCATTTTGTTTTGCCCAGTTATTGAATATGCGAGTAATTGTAGATTTGATAGAAGTAATATGCGGGCCTTGATCAGTCAAACCATAATTGACATACGGAATAATATTTGCCATGCTTGAAGATGTAAAAGTCATAGCTAACTTGAAATTTTTATCTTCAATAAGAAAATGATTATCTACAATTTCAATGTTATTACCTGCTTTGATAGAGATAATATCTTCAATAGAACTATGATGAATTTCTTTATCATTAAAAATAATAGTCAAATCATTACAAAGGCAACAAATATCATTGAAGAATTTTTCAAAGAATTTATTATCTACCCTATCAGTTTTAAAATATTGTTTATCTGGTTTGAACCAAACTTTAGTGCCCGAGCTTTTGTCTGCGACTTTATCAATCTTTTATCTACAATAATACCATTTTCAAAACGCAGCTTCTCGGATTTTCCATTTTGATAGCTAACAACCTCAAGCCATTCACTAAGAAATGTTACTAATTTTAAGCCAATTCCATTAAGTCCAAGACTCGTGCCTTCATAAACACCATCGTCAGTATATTTGCCAGAAGTATTCATTACGCTAAAAGCGGCTTCAAAATTGTAATTCCGTCTTCTCGCTTTTGACCAATTGGAAAACCCTGCGCTTTATCTTCTACAAAACATACGCCATCATCTTTGTCTGAACATAAATTATATTACCATGACCAATATTATGTTCATCAAGAGCATTACTAAAACTTCCAAAGAAGTTGGTTTGGAGTGTCAGTATTACCAGCATACATACCTGCCGCAGTTGAACATGCTCTCGCGGGGTTAGGCTTTGAATACTATCTTCATTATAAAGATTTTTATCCGCCAATTCACCTTTCCTTCCTCTTGGATAATATATATAAATATATTATATCATATTTATATCAAAATGTCAAATAAAACTCCAAGGCATATTTTATACCTCGGAGTAAAATTATTTTGTATTTTATGTAATTTTTCTGCAATCTCTCTCATTTGTTTACGTTCATACAAGAGAGTATCAATTTTAGTGGATATGGATTCTCTCATACCAGCAAGCTTATTTTGATTATCTTTTTGCTTGTTTGCCAGCGCTAAAGCTAAGTTCTTCTAAATAATATAGTGCGGGATTATCTTTATCAAGCTCGTCCATAGGAATATTGTTCAATACATAACAAAGAGCTTCATTGATCGCGTCTGCCCGCACATTTAATCTTTTAGTGCGGCGTTTCTGAATTTCAAAGTCAGCTCGCATTTCCGCAATCTTACAACCGTCCCATTGATTAGCAATCTCTTTATCTTCATCGTTTAAGAAAGCATGACCATAAATCCGCCCATATGGAAGTCTTTTACAACTAAAGAGTATCCATCTTCTTGGTCATATTTAGTATATACAATTTTAGTTTTAGACACGTTATTCTCTAGCTTTTGACTCTGCGATAAAGCATTGTTACTTTATCATTAATTTGTTTAGTATCGTGAAAGTGACCAAAATACCAATGTTTAAATGGTTTTCTTGAATAATTTGGTCATAAAATTTATCGCCATTTTCAGTAGTTTTATCAACCTTGCTTTGGTCAATACCATTCATAAAAGATACCTAATATGCGGTTCAAGCTGTAATGGACATGTGAGAAACTACATAATCAATGGCGGTATCAGATTCCATAAAATCATCATATAGATCAGTAAATTCTTCTTCTGTAAGCTGTTCTCTTGGAGTATAAGGCCAACCTTTAAGAAGTCTGTAATCTTTATCTACAGGAATAAGCACCTGGAATAAAAGAATTTTATTTCCAGCTACGTTATAAATACCACCAGTATCCCAGATATAATGAATGTTTGGATATTTATTTTCAATGACGGGCATATTATAAATAGTATTATCCATATGCCAGCTATCATCATTAAAATGATTCTCAAAATAGCGATTATCATGATTGCCGCGCATGATAAAGCCAATTACAAGAACAATCGCTCATAATCTTCTTAGTAGACCGCATATTATGATTACCATATTCAAGACTAGCATCGCCCGCAATAATAACAGTATCTTCTTTGAAAGATGCGGCAATTGAGTTATTATATCATAAATGCGATTTTTGTCACCATGAATATCTGCGCTAATATATACAGTCATTACTCCCCTCAAAATAGTGTAAAAATAAGTGTTCATCACTGCTCGCAAACAATTATCCAAGAGCATATTAGCTTCAGCATCAAATTCCATATCAGAATGATTTTGCTCATAATCATGTACCATTACATCCATATGCGCAACAGCTTTACTAGCCATCATTCTAGCCGCTTTTAAATCAACATTAGCTTCATATCGTTTGATAGCATGAAGCTTATTTATCTTTGGAATGAGACAATCTTCATATTTTTCTCCCGCAATATATCTCAAGAAAATCTTGGATGCGGAGAATATGACAAAGCTGTTTAGAATCATAACCATACTTATCTATAAGTTCTTTTTAGTGGAAACTCGCGAGTGAGGTCTTTAGATTTTTCATGGCATGCGCATACATCTGATTGCGGCTAATGGATTCATATGAGCAAGTTTTTCATTATTCTCGACCAGAATATTCCAATAATAAGCATATTTAAGGATTGACAATAACATAATCACTAAAAAGAATTTCTACAAAATTAATATTCTGTTTGCGAAAAGTATTAAAATATAGTCGTATATCTTTACAATCTACATGTTCTTCATTTTCCATAATTAGAGTATGACTAATTGGTTTCTTATTAAATATTAAATCTTCCATATTAGGAATAGCTAATACTTTAGTGTCAATATCTGAGTGTTCATCATCCATATGATAATTTTGAGAACCTTGTAACGCAATAACAAACCAATCATTCTGGTATGTCTCTTGGAACTTATGCAGGTGTTCCATCATGCGGTCAAGAATACGTTTTGTTTTTCTTCTAAAGTCTCCAATATGACCTATCCTCATAATAATTGCCCGTGGGCCAAATCTTATCTACTAATTTTGCTATAAGCATTAATGGTAATGAAAAAATAAAAGGAATACAGGTAAGAGATACTAGTCCAATAGCAATTCCATCCCACATTTTATCTTTCCAACTATACATATAGTACTTCCTTTCTTTTATTGTATTATAACATAAAACAATTCTATTTGTCAATTTCTATAAAAATTTTCCCTATGCGGAAGTGCCGAAATCTCGGCCAAATATCATGCTTTCTAGCAACCGCTAAATAAAAGGCTATTCTTCCCAATTGGGAAAAATAGCCACAAGTTCGTATCCTACGCCATAATTATCATTAATGTATTTCCAGCCTTCTTTGCTGGTCATGTGAATTTTTCTACAATCTCTTTGTTGCTAAAAAGAAATTCCCCACCAAGTATGGTTATTATTCAGATAAGCTTTATAGTATCCTTTACCAAAATCCATTGATTTTCCTTTCAAATAAAAGAGCAGTCCTAAAACTGCTCCTCTCATAAAATTCTTTCGCTCTTGAAGGGCGCGTTGCTTTTCTTTTTCTTTACGCTTCATGCGGATTGTATCATTTTTCTTTATGAACAATCTTAGCCTTCTTAGTGAGTTTGACGAAACTGGAATCTTCAAAATCTTCATCCCAGTCCTCATAATTGATTTTCATCAATAACCTTTCTTAGAATTCTTACTATTACTAACTCCAAAAGGAGTATAATAAACAATTGGTGCGGACAGCAGGACTCAAACCTGCGACCTGGGGTTTAGAAGACCTCGGCTCTATTCAACTGAGCTATGCCCGCAACTTGGAAGTGTTTTATAGCTCAAACCCTTACCATGAAAAACTCTGCTACACCTGCGCTGTTATAGTGCCTCAATTACTAATGCTATCTCACCAGCAGCGCTCGGCTACAGTCTCTGTTACCACACTCTACACAAACATTTTTATTGAAGATAGCAGATAGACTATCTTCTCAGACCCCAGCCCTAGGCCCATAGGAGGATTATTTCTAATCACTAGCTTTAGCATACCCTATTATAATGGCTGTTTATGTATAAAGAGAATAGTGAAAATTATCAAAGACCTTCGCCTTACCTCTTCCATATTGTGTAATCTTCAGTCATAGAGCGAATAAGTCTGAACAATAAGACGCGACCCTATTGCTTCTTATCCGATTGATATATATCAAATAAACTCTAAGAGAATTGGTTATCTCAAACTTTCACCCACATTCAGAAAAAGAAACTATCATATTTTTATCACCTTGCGTTGATTTGGGCTACTCGCACTGGATACTCGGGTTATAGGAGAATTACCTCCATCAACAACGCAACGATTTGTTTGTTTGGTATTCCTAATAGTTTGTCTAGCTACCACACCAGCACTTATTAGGTTATTGCGGGACTCGCCGTCTATTACACAAACCCAAGTTCCATACCTTTTATTCACAATATGGCTTAGCACTTCAGCAGACTTTGGTTTACTTCCTTATATCTCAATAACTTTTCAGTTATTCAAGCCTTACCGCTACAAAGTATCCTTTATATTGACTTGGCATCTACTGAATCCATGACGGCATTGTATTGCCTTCTACATGGTTCAAATAACTTTCACTATTCTCTTTCAAACAACTCGCAGTGGGCGGGACTCGAACCCGCGACCCAATGCTCTCTCATTCGCTCTACCAACTGAGCTACCACTGCCCTCTTCATCTTCAACGGAAGATGAAGCATTTATTATATCATCAAGCACCAAACCCGCAAATTGTCAGGAGGAAGGGTGCTTGTGAATACATCTATCAACTTTTGACTTCTTTATTATATCAAATATTTTTAAGAAGTCAAGAAAAATTATTTATCGAAAAGATAAAAGATTTATCACTTAGGACAATACATTAGATTAGTATTGTCAGGACGAATCATAGTGGTGTCACACTTTTTACATTTGAACTGCTTACCACCACGATATTTACGAACTTTAGGCTCTTCCGCAAGACCAGCATCTACAAAGAGCTTTCTTGAGTTGATTCATCTTTTTCCTCTTTCTTACAATATATATTATATAATATTTTTTATCTATTTGGCAAGAAGATTTTTATTCTCTCCTCAATGTTTCGTTTCATTATATTGCGAAATAGATAAAAGTCACTATCAGTATATCCATTATCAGTTGGCAGCGAAAGATGAATATTTTGTTTTACTAAATACTCAATAGGACTAAGCCGCATATCTTTATAAATCTGCTCAATCGAATCTTTCATTTTATTCCCCAACAAGATGAACGATACATTTGCGGCCAAGGCTCTTTGCTAGCAATATTCCCATTTTAATGGATTGCCGTCTTCATCTTTACCGCAACATTTTCTTTACCCAAACAACAAGAAGAAATATGGGTTCTAGAGCTTTTAGTTTTGCGCAGCTTCTGTTATAGAAGAATAAATTGCTCCAGTATTTATACATCTAACTTGTTTTCTTAGTTTAGGCTTAATTTGTGGAACGATATTAAAATATTGCTCTTTTTTAGAAGACATTGAGTCGTAATCATTCTTTTAAGAAAAGTCCAGCCATGAGAAGTATTATATTGCCCATTTTCCTGTAAAATTTGAGAAATTACAGATTCTAATACTCAATTTCTCTTTCTGCTTCACTAAGAGAGAAAAATATCTAATTTGTTTAGTCTCTAATTCAATACCAACGATAGGAATACAATTTTGCATTCCAAAAATCTTCATATCCGCCTTTAAGAATATTATATCCAAAATTGCTATTATTGGCTTTGAATAAATTTATATAGTATTTTTCTAAAGCATTTGCCTGCTCTTTACCATTTGCTTCAGCTAATATTTCACAATGATTTTGAAAATATTCCCATCCATATTTCTGAATGGCTTTCCAAAAGCTGGACAGGTTTTATATCGAGAGCCATTTTTTACCAGCTCGCTTTTGAATTGTTTCACAGGTTTGACCTATGTAATTTTTGCGAAGGAGAAGTATATTTATAAATTAGATATTTTTCATATTAATCATCTGTTACTAAATGCACTATGCATTTTCTACCAATTGTCTTACAATAGTTGATAACGAATTTAGTTCCTCTACTATGACCATCCCAAAAGCAATTACATAATCCGCATACTCTACCATTTCTTTATCTCGCACAAGCGGAGCGTTTTCCATAGACTTCATAGTTAGGAGGGAAAATAATAGATTCAATGTTATTATTTTGCCCATTGCTCTGCTAAAGTATCTACTCCAATAGCGCCACCATGAACTACTTGGCCCACTTCTTTTGGATGAATATATCGTCCAATAGACAAATCAGTAATTGAACGAGAGCCACAAATAAGAACTATTGGTTTAGAAGTACGGGGCATAGATTTTCTCCTGTAGTTTCCCAATAAAAAATATATACATCTTGCGGGCAGAATCATGATATAGATTGAAATACTTATCTACATTTTCTCGCTTGCCAAGCCAGGTGAGTGTTTCACGCAGTTCATCATTATAAACTACCCATCTATCAATAATAAAATCATAAGCATCATTCATAGACATATGAATACCATTTGTAAAATCTCGCATTACAACATGGCCAGGAGCATAGCAAAACCAAAATCTGTTCCATTCTCCTTATTCCACTTGTCAAGATTTTTATTCATAATATTATCTGGGATTAGAATAACATGTTGCATTAGAACAACCTTTCATGCGCAAAACCATCATCAGTAGTATAATAAATATCTCTGATACCCTTATCCCGCAAAGCGGCAGTACATGCTGCACAAGGACGAGCTACACCCTGTCCTAGTCGCAAACCAGGTGCGATGCGAAAACATAAACTCGCACCTTAGAATAATCAACTTGCTGGTCAAGAGGATAAGGAATTGAAGACAACGCAGACATCTCAGCATGAAGGGAATGACGAATAGGTTTACCGCTATACTTGAACTGACGATACTTTTGATTATACTTCTTCTGCATAGGAGAAGTTTTATCGCTATTATGACCAGTAGCGATAACATGGCCTTTATAAACCATTATACAACCAAGTTTAAAACCATCATAAGTAGAATTCATAGCAGCCTTACGAGCCAAATCAAAATACTTATAATCGCTCTTACTAAACTTCCCCATGCTAAATAACTCCTCTTTGTCTCTCTCTCAACTTATATTATTATAACATAATAATTTTCCAAGAGACAAGAAAATTATTTAATCAAGAATTTCATCATTTTCACTATCATAATTAAGACCAACTAAGCTATAACAATATTCAGGCTCAAACCATAAAGGTCATTAAGGTCTGTCATATTGATACCATTGGGATAGCAGACTTCAAGCTCGTCAAAGAAAGCATCTAAAACCCCATGAGATTGAAGGTTATCGTAAGTGTCAATTGCTCCCTGCCAAGGTGTATAGTGCCAGGGACTAGCAATAATATCCATATCTTCTCCTAATGAAAACGACGACGATACTCATATGAAATAACGGCAGCACACTGAGCAACGTTTAGACTGCGGACAGAGCCATACTGCTGAACATATACCATGTCATCACACATTTTAATGGTATCTTCTGACAAACCTCGCTGTTCTTCTCCATACACAAAAGCAGATTTTCAGGAAAATCAATATCCCAAAGACTTTTGGATTATAGGACTCTATATTATCTACAGCATAAACCATATATTTTTTAGTGTGAAGAAAATCAATAACCTCTTTCATATCAGAAGCATGGTATACATGCTCATACAGATAAGTACCAACAGCTCCTTTGCGATTATATTTATGTCGGCCGACAATATAAACCTCTTGTCCTAAAAGCATTATTCGCTCGAATGACAGAGGCCTTATTAAAATCAGAAGAGGTTTTGACACACCGCAACCAAAGGCGCACGATTCTTGTCTAAATCAGCACGAATTTCAGCTACAGTATTTTCTTTATAGATAGACAAAACATTATTATTCATAGAAGGTTTACCGTCTAAATTAATACGATAAGAGTGATCATATTATCCAATCTTTTCTAAAATATAGTCTATAGAAATCTTATCTTTATCCCAGTATGGAATTCTAATTAATAAAATACCATTTTCCTTACAGTATTTATTCTTAATATTATCTCTATATTGAATATTTTGTAACGAATCTACAGAATTATACCACCCTTTAAAGTGTTGTTCTCCATCATATTCAATACAACAATTATAATCTGGTAAGTAAAAATCAAACCTTAATTTTGCATTAGTCTTAGGATTAATACAATCTGAAAAGTTTTTCTGGAATAAAAGTTAAATTATTATCTTTGAGAATCTGTTTAATTTTTCATTATATAAAGAGTTCAAACATCCACAAGAAGAAACTCCTTTATGCAACAGACTGTCAGAGCGAATCTCCACTAAATTTCCATCTCGTAAACATTCGCATAACCAAATAGTATGGGTTTGATTTCCTTTTTGTAACTTTTTCCAGTATTTTAATTACCTTTAAATAACCAAATGTTTGTCCAGTTAAGTCTCTTTGATATTTTTTGCCAATATCTTTACGTAAACACCCGCATGATTGAGTATTGCCATTCAATAAATTATGAGAAGTAACTTCTACAATATGTCCACAATCACATTGGCATTTCAAATAACTCTACCATCTTTTCGTTTATCTGTTTTTCTATAACCGTTAATTTCCCAAATTTTTGTCCTAATAAGTTTTATGATTTAACTGACCAAATTCTTTGTTTCGTTTCTGCAATAAACATCCGCAAGATTTCGCATCTCCCCGACTAATATTATCCAATCTATTAATAAAATGTTTACCACATAGAGGACAAATAAATTCTCCTAGATACTTTCCTTTAGCATCTTTTTCCAGTCTTTTATATAAAATAATCCCATACGGGCCACAAACATCACCATCTTGTATTTTAAATTTTTAGGCATAAAACTCCTTTAACTACCGACATTTCCTCGTTATTATTTATAATAAATACAACAATATAATTATAAAGAAATGCCCATCATTTAGTAAAAGTTCCTTACGCCAAGACTTATCCTTGCGATTATACTTTTCTTATTCTTGTGCGGCCCGCATCCATTAGAATATCCGTTGAAATAAGGCATTGCCGCACGAGTTGCTTCAAGAGCGGTCATAACAACAATACGTTCAGACTTTATCTTTCTCTTGGACAATGCCCTATCCTTTCTACTCTAATTCAGCAAGCTTATTCATAATATTCATCAGAGTTTCATCATCCTCTTGGAAGAATATATCGCCCTGCTGAAGATTGATATAATTATCTACAAGCTGTCCAAATCGCTGGTCAGGAAAGTGATACCACAGTTGACGCAGATTTTCACAAATCACATCAATACGATATGGGTCACGCATACTTTTCCTTTCCTCAACTTTCTATAATTATATTATACTATAATTATAAAGCTACCGACTAAAGAATTTTTGCGAAGCTTTAAGGTCAATTTTTCCTTTTCGTCTATCACAATATCAGGACGAGATTTGAAGAAAATATACTTATCCGCAAATGGCTCTTCAAGAAACTTGTAAGATGCCTTTGGAATTTGAGCCAAACGTTTTACAATAGGATTGACACTAATTGGATTATATTGAATATCATTACAAGAAACTGTTAGATGTTGAACACTATCCAATTTACTACCATGCAAATGGCCGTGAACATTTAAGCCCCCGCAACCATAGGATATTGCGGCTCATGTGAAAGCAAAACGCGCTTTGTAATATAAGTAGGATAACGATAAACCTCATTGAAATGCTTTTTAAATTTATCAAAATCAGAAATGGAATCATGATTGCCATAAAGAAAATATACTTCACAACCATAGGCCCGCATTTCATCAATCCAATAGAGATAAGTCGTATCGCCAAAGTCCCCTAGAATCCAAAGCCCGCAATCAGGATGCTTCTGCGCCCAAGAGATAAGCATATTATGAATATATGTATCATGCTCTTGGATAGTTTTGAATTGAGTACGCTCAAAAGGATTACTCCTCGTGGTTCTCCTGATTGGTTTATCCAGTGATGGTTAATATGTAGGTCTGAAGTGAAAAACATCTTTTCAAATGGAACCATTACAAACTCAATAATAAGAAACTTGCGGGAATTAGATAATTTATTTAGATAGAAATTTTAAAATATTCGCATAATTGAGAAACTTATTATAACGAATACTATCTGCTACTTTAGAATTAGAATAAGTGAGCCAAGTGCCACCAATAGCAGCTACACAGGCAATTGTCATAAAAATATCAACCATTATTTGCTTTTATACGCCCTTTTCCATTCAGCATACATTTCTTCTTCTGTCATTCCGCTATCTTTATACCAATCTTTATAATCTTCAAAGATACTAAACTGCGAACATCAGCAATATCCCAAGATTCATTCATTTTACGATAAGCATTGTAATTAGGAAAATCAAGGTCATTCTTATATTTGCGGCGAAGCTTGCGATTAAAAATCTTTTCCAGCTAGTATCTCCCGCATATTTGATAATTTCAGAACGACGATATGAACGAGACATATTATCTCCTTACTCTTGAGCTTTATTCCCGCAAGTTTTATTACTATTATAGTATATAAAAAAGAGGGCTATTTGTCAAGCCCTCTTTTATTCTTATTTAATTTTATTTTCCCACATTTACAATAGGAGTGCTATTACCATCAGTTACAACCACGTTGCCATTCTTTCCAAGAGATTCAAGTGTATCATAGTACTGCTTGGTCAGAACTTCAGGAGTTAGAGATTCAGCAAGTTTGCGGTTAGCCTCGGCCTGCTTTTCTGCCTGCATTACTTTAGTATCAGCTTCGACCTTCGCGGCTTCCTGTTCATTTAGCTTAGTCTGCTTCTCAACTTCTGCTTCCTGAGCCTTAGCATAAGCATCAGTAATAGACTTAGGATAAGAAATATCTTGAACAGTTACTTGCTCAACAGTAAGACCAATCTCTTTCCATTTAGCGGTTAGAGCTTCCTCAATAGCATTGGTATACTGGGCACGATCGGTGAGAAGAGTAATAGTATCAAATTTACCAGCTTGTTCACGTGCTACGGAACGAACATCTTGAGATACATAGTTCTGAGTAAATACGGTCTGAGTACCATACTCACTATAAAGATATTCCGCAGTAGATGGGTCAAGTGAATAGTTTACCTGAATATCAATATTTGCTTTCGCACCAGAAGCATCGTTGATGGTTACTTTACCAGTTGCGGAGCCGCCATCATAAGTATACTCAGTATCTCCGTACATATTGATTAGATTGTTACGAGTATCATATGTAATAGCTTTAGTCCAAGGCGCTTTCACATGGAATCCTGCTTCTTCGCTATGCCCCGCAATGGAACCGCCCCAATTTACAAGAACAACTGTTTTCGCCAATGTCTTGCGGATATACGCAAGTAAATACAAAATAATTGCGGCAAGAATAGTTACAATTCCCGCAGGTAGTAGACAACCACGTTTTTCCATTTATTTCCTGTCTCTTGGATTTCTTATAAATATATTATATCATAAAAATAAAAGCAAAGGCAAATAAAAATACCCTATGAATAAAAATATTCATAGGGTAAATAAATCTACTACGAGAAAAGTAAGGGATTCGAACCCTTGAGACGCTACTAACGCCTGCTTGTTTTCTAGACAAGTTCCATAATCCAGACTCGGACAACTTTCCTTGTAGTAGATTCTTGTGAAATCTCTGCATAATATTTTCAAAACTCAAAAATACTATGCGGAGATTGTGGGTGCCGACCCCACTCACGTCTTTCAACGTCTAACGGTTTAGCAAACCGTCCCTTTGCCAACATTGGTAAATCTCCATTCATACGAGACGCTAATTTTCAAAATAATCATCTTCATTATCAAATAACTGTGTGGCCAAGTCTCCTTTAAGACAAAAGTAACAAGGAGAATTATTTGAAACACTTTGATATGAGCCACACTCTTCGCAATATTTATCTCTCCAAAATATTGCATCTTTTATTTTGAATAAAATTAAGCATAAAATCCTTTATAAAATAAGTTGGTAGGCAGTGTCGGGAATGCTCCGAACGTCTAGAGCTTATAAGGCCCTTGTTTTTCTAGTAAACTAACCGCCCACATCAAGTTATTTATGAATTAACTCGTGTCGCATAAATATCTTCAATATTCACAGGAGTGAGATTGTTGGTATCTACACCAACATGGAAGCTGCCATCATGGTATCAATAGAGCAGCAGAATGAACATGTCCATAGCACCAAATCATAGCGCGCTTACCATTCTTAGTAATGCTCTTGGACATTTCTTCATTCCACATAGGATAATGAGACATACAAAGAGAATTCCCTTATATTCAATCTGCTTAAAATCTACAACTTCAATTCCAAGAGACTCATAAATAGCAATACGCTTATCAGTATCATGATTACCACGTATAAGGTGAACATCTCCCGCAAGTCGCGGCACGTACTCCATAATGGTGTCAATACCGCCCATACAAAAGTCACCAAGAACATAAACAGTATCTTCATCAACAACCGTGTTATTCCAGTTGCGGACAATGGTTTCGTTCATATCCTCAATAGTAGAGAAAGGACGAGTAATGCTTTCGTATTCTAAAGTTCGAGAGTGATTGAAATGGCAGTCGCTTATCAAATAAATAGCCATACTTTTTCCTTTCTCTCTCCTTGGTACTATTATATTATACAATATATTTTTGTCTCTTGAAAAGAGAATTATTTATGGTGCGTATGTATAAATAAAGAGCGGATATATTATAAAAGAAATTAATTTATATATCTTGTCATATGAAGTATCTTTTATCTATCACGCTCTTTTAAAATTTTATGGTACTCACATCAAGATTTGAACTTGAAACCTTCTCCGTGTAAAGGAGCTGCGCTACCGTTGCGCCATGCGAGTATTTGGTGCACACTCAGGGTAACGCTCCCGCGAATCATAAGATACAGATTTTACAGACCTGTCCACCTCTTTAGTGGGATACGTGTGCATTGTTCATATTAAATCAAAATCCATTCTTCATCAGAATATTTTTAATTTCTTTCTTTATATGGTAAATTATATTGTTTACACCATTTTCTAATGGTATTATCAGTAACGTTATATTGTTTGCCAATAACAAGAAAGGACATAGTTCTAATTTGTTCTTTTAATTCTTCTCGTCTGGACGAGAAGTTTTCTGTTGTCCAACTGCGGCACATTTATAACTACAATAATGTTGATTTGTGGTCATTTTATTACAAACAGGACATGGATGTTCGGCTTTGTGTTTTGAATAGTTTTAACAGTTTTGGCATTATTGCTATTATTTTTAGTTGGTCGCTTTGGCTGGACAAAATCATATTTGTCCATTAATTTATAACATCTATCATACCAAGATTTTGCTGCATAATTGATACCAAACGACATTAAAGCCTGTCTAATAGAATATGTTGATTTTAGAGCTGTTATTAATTCCTCGTCTGAAATATTTCTAGATATATATTTCTTATTTCTACCACAATAATTATCTGTTTGTGCATGACAATTAGGACATAGCAATTGTAAATTCTCTAGCTCATTATTTAAATGATCTCCATCTATATGATGAGTACATAATGGAATTTTGACCATTCCATTCACTATTACCGCATTGTTCACATTTAGCTCCTCTTAAATAAGATAAAACAGCTATTCTTTTCACTACGAATCGCGTTACCCTTTCTAAAAGCATCTAAATTAAATTTATTTTTATTATGTCCTTTACCCAATAAGTGAGATATATCAATATTATATTTTTGAACAAGTTTTGCAATTGTTCAACTTTTCTTCCGCCTTTTGAGTATTTTCATATCCCATTTTTCTTAATACTCTGCGTAAGAAATAGAATTATTGAATAAATTTTGTAATTCTTCTTTAGAATAATTATTCATTACCATATTTACAATTCTCCTTTTATATTTTTTATCTTATTATACTATATAAAAATTGAACTGTCAAGATAATACAATTTTGACCAAAATAAGTGAAATAAATGTTGTGAGTGCGAGATACCAGATTCGAACTGGTACGCCATTAAGACACGAAATTTTCTTACCACATCATGTTGCCATGACCGCTTAAAACGTTGTAGTCTGGACTATGTCTTCACCATATCAAAAGACTTAGGCGGGTGGTATATAGTCTCTACATTTAGGATATATTATCCATTTAGCTCGGCGTTGTCTCAGAGAGTTTCGCCGAATTAGCCACCATTCACAGGGAGTTTTCCAACCCAAGTGCTCAAATTTATCGAGTTTCGCACGCCTGCCAATTACGTCAATCTCGCACTCACAATATTCAATTATCAAAATATGGTATCTCGTACCAGAGTTGAACTGGTATTACAACCTTGAGAGGGTTGCGTCCTAACCATTAGACGAACGAGACATGGAGCGGCATAAGAGATTCGAACTCTCACCAAAGGCTTGGAAGGCCCGTATGCTACCATTACACCAATGCCGCATGGTGCGCCGTCAGGGATTCGAACCCTGACCTTGGGATTAAGAGTCCCCTGCTCTAGCCAACTGAGCTAACGGCGCATTTACAAGAGTAATTTTGCTTGCTGGAAGGGTGAGACTCGAACTCACAACCCGCTGGTTACTTTACCACATTAGTTTCCTGTTGTGGTCTGACTTTCTCTTTACCATAGCTAATGCTTTAGGTACTTCCTGTAAAGTCTCTACACTCGGTATCAACCTAGCTCGGGATTGCCTTATCATGTAGACTTAGGTTTCCCCGAATTAGGAAGTTATCACCTATATGTTTCCATATAGGGTTGCTAACACTTCACAGCCAGCTGCTCTACCATTGAGCTACCCTCCAGCGAACAAGAATCAAATCTTGCTCTTGGAATTATTAGTGCTTTTCAACTGCTCGAATCTGACGTTCAATCTTACGAAGAACACCAGTTCCTTCGCTTGTCTTACCTCGGCTCATAATAATATTTTTACGTTCGCGTAGAGCCGCAAGAGAGTAAGTCATAACAATTCCTTTCTTATTATATCATACTAAATAAACTTTGTCAAGTTTATTTTTACAACCTAATGGCGAGGATGAAGGGGTTTGAACCCTCAGCCTTCGAGAGACAGTCCGATGCTCTAGCCAATTGAGCTACATCCCCATTGGTGGTAGGCGCGGAGAGTCGAACTCCGCTGTTTTCAGCTTATGAGACTGATGTGGAAACCGTTTCACTCGCCCGCTATAAAAATCGTGGAAGGGAAACCTTATCCATATAGTATCTAACCACGCATGATTGATACCCGACCACTAATCTAGAACCACGCATGGCTCCTTTGACTTTATTTATTATATCATAGAATTTTATCTGTTGCCAAATAAAATTTTATAATCAAAACTAGATGATACAAGACGCATTATCTTGCGGTAGCGAACCAGCGTTCCAGTCTAGTCAAGATTGCTGATGCATTGAACCACTACCAGAGGTCATTCTCCCCGACACTGTATCTAAATATATATTATAATATATTTTCTAATCTATTGAAAAGAAAATTTTTATAATCTAAGAAGTTTTCCACTCCCACTTATATCCATAAGCAGTTTTTCTTTTTCCAGAACAGGCTTGCGATATATGTGCCGCACCGCCTTTACCCTTATTCAAAAATTACCAGCTTCACTCAAACTATAAAAGTTCTAACAACCGCATTAGTTTCTAAGTCTATCATAGAAACAGATTTATGATTATTTTCTTTATTTATTTCAACATTACAATACTCTAATATATTTTTAATTGTCTCATAATCTTTTGAAATGGGTTCCAGTTTTTATCATACTCAAAGTTTCTTTATAATAATTACAAACTTCTTGTCTAAACTTTTCATATTTATCGCTGCCGCTAGATATTATAGATCTTTCAATAATCTTTATTATGTATCTCTCTATGACAGTTTGAACATAACAATTGGCATTTTGAGTTTCTTTACGATATTTTCTAAAGTTTCCCAATTACGCCAATACTACTTGAGCAAATTCTTTATCATTATTTACGTGATGCCACTCTAGAGCAGCTCCACAAGCATTATATCCACATATATCACAACCGCGAGAAATTTTTTCTTTTCTAGTTTTGACTAACAAGAATTTCGCAGCTTTGCTCTATCTTTAGCTTTTTCAATTCCCTCTGGTAAACAATCATAACAAAATTGACGATTATTTCCGCCCTGTCTACCATTTGGTCTAATTCTAAAATCTTTTTCGCAAATAATACATTTAGGCATTTTATCCACTCTTTCTATCCACTAATATGAAATAGATAGGCAGGTGGTGGATATTCACTTTTCCATAGGATAGCTACTCCCTATGTAGCCTATCTACATAATAAGCTGGCTGTCCGTGAAGATTCAAACTTTCGTGAGCAGATTCAAAGTCTGCCATCCTGGATCGCTAGATGAACGGACAATTGGTAGCCGCACGGAGAATCGAACTCCGATTACAAGCTTGAAAGGCTTGCGTCCTAACCGTTAGACGATGCGGCCATGGTCCAGCACGAACGACTTGAACGTTCGACCCCTTGTTCCCAAAACAAGTGCGCTACCAACTGCGCCAGTACTGGACAATAAATATATTATAACATTTTATTTAACCAAAGTCAAATAAAATTATAAACCAGATTGCGGACAGAGCTGCGATATACTCCGCTGGCCTTTATCGGGATAAGAGCCTAACCAATCCTTTCACGTTTCGCAGAGGTACGTTTTGCTTACCATACGGTTCAAGGCCGCAGCTAAGCTATAGCAAGGAGAAGGGAAATAACACGAACAACGAAAGGAGGAGATACACTATCCTTGCTATAAAATTATTCTCTATCAGTAAAAGCAGGAAACACCACGAGCAGGTTGAGAATATAGTTTCCCAATTATTTTATAAAATAATTATAAAATAATCTATATCAAATTTTTCCCATTCTTCATCAGAATATTTTTTGATTTGAGTTTTCTTGGTTGGTAAATTATATTGTTTACCATTTTCTAATAGCATTATCAGAAATATTTTGCTCTTACCAATTAGAGTAAAGGTTTTCTCGAATTGCTTTTTCAATTCTTCACGATTCAACGGTTTTACTGTAATTTTTCTTTATTGGCGCAAGTTCTACAATAATATGCTTGAGGAGATATTTCTTTACCACAATCTGCGCAATATTGCTTTCTATTGGAAATTCTAGTTCTTGTTTCTCCAGTTCGGTTCAAAGCCTTATAATTTGGAGTTAGGGAATGACAATTGGGGCATAAAACTTGTAAATTATTTTCAGTATTATTCCGATAATCTCGTCTATATGATGGATTTCTAATGGTGTTTTATTAGTAATTAGATTCTTTATTCCAACCACATTGCTCACAAGAATAATTAGTTTTTCTAGCATATACCTCCTAATATAATTAGAAAGTGATGTGCTACATGATTCAGTGCCCGCACCATTTTCAACTTATTAATATAAGTTTTATATTGATAGTCATTATGGCATTGAGCACTGCAATATTTCTTTGATAATTAGAAAGAGGCTTACCACAATTTTGCTACATTGTTTCATACAAAGACCTTACCCTTCTAATCTGGAAAAACCTAAAATAGTATAATGGAGCACCAACAAGACTTGAACTTGCGCAGGCCGATTACAAGTCGGCTATTCTACCAAACTAAATTATAGGTGCATATTGGGCTTATCCTTATTTCAAGATATAAAATAATAGTTTCTGGAATATTTTACATAGCCTTGGATAAGCCCCTAATTTTAAAAATCAGGAAAAATATTGCAATTAAGGAGTGTGGAAGTGGGCATACTTTTCAGAGGGTATTATCTACACACGGTAGTAATACTGGGCTTATATGTTCACACAACATACGGCACCCGTTATTTCAGACCCAACATGCTCGCGTCAGCCGCCTTGAACCTTTCACCATTATCTGCAACTAATGGCTTACATATTGGATTTACTTTATCTTTACCGTCTAACCAATTGCAGCACCTCGGCTCGCGCCAAGGGTAGGAGTCGAACCTACACTATCAAGATAAATACCAACGACCTTTACAGGAATTACATATTTAATTGTACTTGGAGATTTTACCGTGGCTACCAGACACCAGCCATTTTGTAGTGGGGCCAAGCACTCGGTTGCGCAACCTATATTAATAGTAATGCAATTACAGAAAGGATTCGAACTTTAAGCTAGAGACTCCATCAGGATTTTCTCTTATGTTACCATTACACCACGTACATTACTAATAATATAATAATATAATAATCATAATATTATATATATGTAATAATGTACTAATAATATATAAAATCTTATTACTATGTCAATAATATTTTTAAACCTAACTTTAAGTTCATCACCAGGATAGGTCAGCCCGCATTTAATATTATAACATAATTTTTTATGTTATGTCAATAATAATTTTGACCAGAAAAATCTTTTATTTTTTCTTTCAACACTAAATATATTATAACATAAATAATTTCTTTTGTCAAAATTATTGATTATAATAATCTGTTAATTTCTTGAATCGCTCAGCATATTGAACTTTTGTTCCGCCCTTGCCTGTAGCAAGCTTGTCCGCAAGTTCATCAATCTCGGTACTTAAATTATTGAGCGCACAGTAATAGTGGTCTGCTTGACGCTCTTGCCAATCTCTATCCTCTTGGAGAACTTTATAATTTTCGCGCTACTCCTTGCTATGCATATTGGCTAATGTATAAACATCAAAACCAAGTCCTTCAAGATAATCATTGAGAGAAGGAACATCAGCAATAAAGGTTCCATCTTTTAGAATAATAATATCATCTAAATCCATATTAACAGTTCCTTTCTCTCAACTTCTTTATTATATTATATAATATTTTTTATTCTTTTGTCTAAAATATTTTTACTTTAGGAGAATCAATATAGTCGAGAAAATCCCCGTCAAAATCTAAAATATCATCAAGGGTAGGACGAGATTCTTCTTCATCATCTTTGGCTTCAAGAGCATAAAGTTCATCTTCAACAGCGTTATACTCAGAATCAAGGTCACGATAATGATCTTCAAGTTCATTCATGCTACTATGGACTTCCTCAATTTCTTCAGAAAGAACTTGAAGTTTATCCTCTAGTTCACGAACCTTTTTAGTCTTAGCATCTTCTTTAGGCTCTTCCTTCTTATCTTCAACCTTAGCAGGAAGTGCTTCTTTGATTAGTCCAGCCATGAGCTTCTGGATAGCATCTTTAACACTATCGCCCTTAATTTCATTAGAAATATCAATGCCATCAAGTTACAAGATGCGCACCAGCGGTATGCCATCTTTATCATTGCCAACAAAGAGGTATTAAACTGAACACCCATATCCTTAGAATCTTTTACAAACATTCAAAACTCCTTTTCTCATTTATATTATACTAATATTATATAAGAAAATAAATTAAATGTCAAAAATATTTTATATAGAAGAATGAAAAGTTCTTGAAATAACTTCGTCTTGCTGCTCTTTTGTCAAATCATGGAAGTTCACAGCGTAACCGCTAACTCTAACAGTTAATTGAGGATATTTTTCAGGATGCTGTTGAGCTTCAAGTAAAGTCTCCTTGGTAAATACATTTACATTAAGGTGATGACCTCCTGATTCTCCATCAAAATAACCATCTAGAATAGTAATAAGATTATTGATTTGATTATTACTAATCAAATCTATCACCTCCTTTTAAGATATTTTAGTTAATAAATAGTCTTTGTCTAAAATATCATAGTCCCAGTAAGGAATCCTAATCATTTTTATATTATGAGCGGAACAATAATCGTCTTTGACTTTATCTCTGTATTGAGTATCTTTAACTGATTTCTCTGTATTCCAACTCCCATATTCATTAGATTTGTAATGAGAAATGCCGTCATATTCTATGCAACAATTATAGTCTGGAAGATAAAGTCAAACCGCATCTTTTATTTGTTTTGGATTGCGGCAATCGTCAAATAAGTATTGAGGTATAAAATATATATTTAAAGATTCTAATAGTGTGTATATTTTATATTCTCCTTTAGAGTTAAGAGAACAATATCCGCAGCTAGATACTAATCCACGATTTAAACAATTAGAATCTACTATTTTACTTCTGCCGCAGTCGCATTGGCATAGCCACAAACTACGACTTAAGACATTTCCATTAGAGTCGTGGCCATACTTTTAGCTCCAACATACTCAACAGCGGTTATCTTTCCAAAACGTTTGCCTGTTAAATCTACAAAATTAGGATTACCCTTACCACTAAAAACACTCTTTACATCTAATTATTTTATTACTAGAAACATGATATATTTTAGCTTCAAAAGTATTTTTATGGCACTCGCCGCACAAAAATAATCCATACCTATGACCATAAATTTGTAATACGTGTAATCTCTAGTAATTTATTTCCGTAATCTCCAAGTATATCGCCTGGGTTATATTTAGTTCTCTCTTTACTCATTATGAAACACACCTTTTGTATTCACACCTTTAATAGATATGACGAAGGGTATGGTGTGAATACCCTTCTTATTAAGGTAGCTACTCCTTAACTATCTCTTGTCATCCATTATTATAACATATCTTATTTAATAAGACGAATGTTATCTCCACGTTGTAGCAATATCAATCGTACCCGCAGGACACCAATCCAACACAATGCCAGCTCCAAGAGAAGTATCAATAATAGTGCCCTTATCCATCTGAGCCGCAACAATGACATATCCACCATACATCTTTACGCCATCACCGCGCATCCAATAGTCTCCTTCGATGCCCATATTTTTAGCATTAGCTACAACACCAGACATGTTAAGATTATAGTAAGTTTCTTTGCGGCCATTAAACCAATTGACACCACTGCTAGGTGTTAATACTCCACCACCAGAAGGTGCTGTATATGATTCTTGTTTTTGCTGTTGTTCTAAAATTTTTTTCTTTTCAGCTGCTTCAGCTTCAGCACGTCTAGCCGCACTTTTATCAAACACGCTATTGATAGTATTTTCATATTCTCCAAGAGTTACTAGAGAAAAAGCATTAGAGATATTAGCTTTATGTTGTCTAGTGCCGCAATATCTTCATCATATAAAAACTCTAAATTACGGGATTCACTAATCTTACCTTGTAGCTCTTGAGTTTTAGTTTTGACAGCAGATAACCAATCAGATAAATTATCATATCCTTCTGCTTTGTATGGATACTGACTTTCAATTGTCTCTTGATTGGGTCTACTAAAGCTTTACCAAAATTTTGGCAATACTATCCTCTTTGGTAGTTTCAGCATATGCGGGAATAGGAATATTTACTTGCGCACTAGCTAAACCCAATGCACCAATAATGCCTAAGCCGCATACAGCTTTTGCTATTTTTGTTTTATAAATAAAATCACTCCTTGTAGTTCTTTGCTATTAGACTGGAATAGCCCAACCCCAACGGACTTCCATTATTCCATTATAATCTTCAATCCATTGATCTATTGGAACGTCTCTGAGATAACCAATATTATCTCTTACTAGAAAATTGCCATTAGCATCTTTGACAATGACCCCAACATGTCCCCATGTGCGTCCACTATATCCTGTCAAATCATGACTCGCTACAGCAATAATCATTCCAGTTCTCATAGCATTCCTATCTGATAGGTTACAATATTGCCAATACATATCATTGGCATTTCCACCTATATAGCCATACCCTGCGTTTGAAAGACATGACTAACATAGGCCGCACACATGTTTCTAACACAATAGTTTGTATTATATGCGGCATTTTGAATATTGCTACCTATTACAGCTAACTCAGCTTCGCGTTTTTAATATCGTCAATTTCTTTTGATTTTTATTTGCGCATAAATTATATTACAATCATTGCATATCTTTTGAAGCGTTTCTTCATCTATCATAGAATTAATATCTTCTAAATAATTATTTAAAAGATTATCTGTTCCAGGTAAAAGATATTCATTGTAATTAATCTTTATATCTTCTATGATAGATTGATAGTTTCTTTAGTTTGATGTAGTTCTTGGAGTTGTCCAAGAGTATCAACAAATGGTTCTTTTCTTTGAGCAAATCGCAGCACGGTTGCCAAATCATAAGAAAGAGGTTCCCCGCCAGGCGTAGGAACCCCAGCACTAACGCAAAACTTAGACAAGTTGCAGATAGAAATTTTGTGTTCTCTTTTTATTATGTTCATTTGGTATAAACCTCTTGTTCCTTTATAAAGAAGAACACTTCAAAAGATACATAATATTATTTCAAAATCACATATATATTATTATATAAAATTGCCCTTTATTTGTCAACAAATTTTATACGTTTATCTTCAAAAATTTCACCAATTTCTAACCACTGCTCACATTTTTACAATAATTGCCAATTCGTTGATTACATTTGCGGCCACAAACAATCTTATAATCTGTCAGATTTGGATAAATTGTATCATTATGAAAATTCATATGGACATCTTCATTGATTTCAGAGATTTGTCCATGCCAAGCCTTACGTTCAAACCAAGTTTTATATAGAACTCCAAACTTGGCCTAATCATAAGGCTCTCCGCAATCAAATTCAAAAGTATCATAATACCTATTTAGTAAATCAATATCTTGCGGGCGATAGATAGAAGAACGTGGATTAATACCTTTATCAAATGAAGTAGAGGGAATTGCATTTAGAATCAAACGCAATCTAACGTCTTTGCTATGGCAATATTCTGCTACTTCATTGATATTATAGCACAAATCATCAACAGGATAAATATCTGAAACCCCGAGACGAATAAACGCATCTAAATTGGTATAATTTCCACAGACATACTGGCGTCAAAGAAATATTTCATATGAGCTTCTTGAAGGTCTGGTAGAATCATCATGTCTGTAGCCTTAAGCCGCACATAGATGTTCTCACTGACCGCACAAATAGATTTTAGAGTAGGCATATGGATACCCTCTGGAAAACTAATATTGATTCGCTTATCTTTGTACTCTTGGATAAATTCAATCAAATCTTCTACTCTATTGCGAGATTGAAAAATAAAATATTAAACTCCGCGGCCATAGAGTTAGTATCATCATTATTATAATGATATGGGACCGCTAACTGGTAGTTGCTCAATATATTCTTTCACAAAATTAAAATATTGCTTTACTTCATCAATATTTTTACCAAACTGGTGGTCTACTAGCAATCTAAAATAGCATCGCTACTACCAATTCTAATTGAAAAATAATTGTATCTACAGAAGAAAGACTACAAGTTTTAGCAAGTAAATCTTTAACTTCTTGCGGCATTTTTTCATTTGGCGTAATAAGAAAATCACTATCAATTGCGGGAATAGAAACTGTTTTGGGATGTGCTGTATACTTGTATGTTGACATACCCCAATCATATACACGATATAAGTCAACAACAGTACATTTATGTAATGGAGTCTCTATATAAAATGAATTAGTAAAATGGTTATAATATACAGAATTACAACATATACAAACCTTTTCACTACCATAAGCTTCAAAATCATTATCTTCCCAATCCCAATTATCACGAATTTCAGAAGTGGGAGTAATAGGCTTTCCACAAATAACACAAGTAGCGGGACCAGATACGCAAAGTTTTAAAGTTTTAGGAACCCAATTTCTATAACAAAAGTAAGATTCCTCATGGTCATAAACAAAATCATTATACATGGCCGCATAATTATAAAGAACAATATTGTGCGTATTACCATGACCTCGCATACAATTGCGGGCATCTTCGTTGACCAAAATTGCACATATCAAAGTATTGCTGATTCTTATATTGGTAGGTCCAATGCAAATTTTTCTTTACTAGTTTAGCCAGAGCATCTAGCCCTTTGCGGACTAGAACCTCATTACCAAAAGGATACGCTTTACCAGAACAAATAATATCTTTATGAACATAATACAAACAACGCCAAGACTTATTAGGAATTTCATGTCCATTAACTTCAAAATCTTGTTCAGATGATTCGATATATGCTACTACTGCAACATTATTCATCATTTCTAGCACTCCATTGGAATAACAACCGCCATTCCAATTCATACAAGAACTCAATTGCAAGTATTGTGGCTCATTGTCATAAAATCAATTGGATGAATACTAAATACAAGATTTGTAATAGTATTATTTTTATTAGTTAGCTCATAGCTAATGTCATTACAAAACTTCTCAAAAGATTCCATATGTGGAAATTCAATAAAGTTCAATACCTTGCGCAAAATCCGCAAAGGCTTAACCCCTTCATTAAATTTTAAAGTTTTATGATTATAAGTAATGGAAGAATAAGGGAAATATGCAATATGGCCCGCAAAATATTTGGAGAGAATATGTTGAAGATTGCGGGAGAGGTCGTAAAGGCTATCAGAAAAATTTGATTCTGCTTCCTAATTCATGAAAATGTTCCATCAATTGAAAAATAAAGATATGTTGATTCTTTTTTTTGTATAGGAGTTTTAGCATGAAAGTAATCATAAAAGCAGGAATCTGATATTTATCTTGGAGCCTACGAAACAATTTTTGTTTGTCCGCAGTGGCTTGGATAGGAATAGTAACCCTAAACTGATTGCCCAAAGCACGATATAGAGTTTTTTATTTTTCTCCATTCTTGGAGAGTATTCTCAAGATTTGGAATATTATCTATTCTGCTATATTTACAAATGTAATCTTTGATTAGCTGTTTATCTTCTGTGGAAAGTTTATCATACAAATTCAAAACAGTAATCCCTTCTTTGATTATATATTTTATATTATTATATCATAATAAAAGGAGATGTCAAATAAATTGACACCTCCACAAAGTTTACCAAAAGTATACAGTTTATCTGCCATATCACTAGGAAGAGAATCAATATCAATATCAAACTCTTTCAAATAATATTCAAAAACAGGAATCCCAAGACCCCCATTATCATTATAATAATCTTCCATAGCTTGATAACACCTGTCAACCTTCTCTTCAAGAAGAGCAAGCGGCATAATATTATCTACATCCATAGACATGTCAAAATGAAGCATTAGTCACCATCCACCAGAATACGATGAGGCACGCTCAATATCTCGGCACGCTCCGCACGCACACCATAAACAAAGAAAGGGTCTGCACAGCCTGGTCAGACTCACCAAGCTCTGCAAGAGCCATCATCAAAGTAGAACTCAGAAGCGATACGAACAACAGCAGCCTGATAAGAAACCATCATAAGAGTTTTCCTTTCTCTCCCTCAACTCTATAATTATATTATACTATATTTATAGAGCTACTGAATATCATGAATTTCATTGCTAAAAGCCGACATAACAAAATTCTTATAGTCAAAGATATGTGGAGCATCATCAGAATAATAACACTTCCACATCTCTATAAACTGCGGCAAAACTTTCATGGATAGGCTCCATGCAATGCTCAGAGTAACGGCTGATATTCTCTGCTGCACCGACCAAAGCTGCATCATAACGCCACGGAGATTTAATAGCGATAATAATAAGACTTATATTTAAACATGAAACCATTTGCGTCACGAGCCACAAACCCCTCGGTCTTATCCTCGTCCGCAAACTGCTCCAGTTGCTTCAGCTCAATATCATTGTGAAGAATAACAGGCTCAGAACGCACATCAAGATAAAAATAATCTGCAATTATTCCAAGAGCATCATAATCAAGATAGTGCGGCTCAATCGTATTCTTGATACCATCAAGCAAAAAATTACATTATCTTTACTATATCCAATAATGCTTATCCTCCATAGAAATAACCTCAAAGACGAAGGTTACATCATTCTTTGCGGTAATATCACAGAACATATCAAACTCTGCGCCAAGCTTAGCCCGCAGAATACGCTCAAACTCCTCTGCAAACCAGCCCTGGTTGGTACTCTTGGATGCAAAGAACGGCTCCATTCTCCAAAACAGAGAACAGACCGAGATAACCATTTCTCCTTGCGGGAAATGGCAAGCGGATACTGGATATGGTAATCAAACCATGCGCTCATGCTCCGCAAAGTGAAAAACTTCTCATAGCCACGCGCTACAATCTTATTGCTCTTGGTATCAATAAACAAACCGCGAGCCTTTACAGTCTCGTTATCCCAGTGACCCTTCAAAATGCCTTATTAGTAAAATTGAACGAAGAAATGTTATCTCCAAGCTCCTTTTCGCGCACATAAGGATTGGCACGAAGGGCATCAACGAAATCCTTGGTCATATTTTTCTCCTCTCAACTCATTACTATTGGTTGGCTACGCCAACACAAGTTAGACAGTTCCACTGTCTAAATCCATTATATTATACAATATTTATTTAACGTTTGTCTAAAATGCCCCACCTGCTGGGTATGTGGCAGGTGGAGCTAACAAAAAGAAAGGAAAACTCTAATAAGAATAACTATTGATTAAATCAAATAGTTTTCTCCATTTTCAACATAGGGAATCATACTAACAACTTTATCAGTAAGGGAAGTCATTAGATGTACTTTTGGATTATTAGGATTATCAGTCTGGGTATGATAATTCGCCAAATCAAAACTATACATATGAGTGTTGTTGCCATATTTAGCACAATACTTCTTGAAATATGTGCTACCAGAATCACCACGACCATACCAGCAGTAGTCACTAGGTACTAGTCATAATTTGCATATCACTAATTAGGAAAATGCGGTCATAGAAATTATGATTTAGGAAATTTTCATAAACAGGAGCAATATCAGTACCAAATCCGCAACCATCATTAGCAACAAGTTTTTCAATACAAGAGAAAGCATTATCAAGAGGATTTAGCTTGACACTCTTAGCATTATCACCAAACTTGATAATATCAACATCAGGATTATTTAACCAAATCGCAATCCCATAACAAGCACCCACTCTTTTAGAGAAATAACACTCTTAGGAGAAATAGTACTGCGCATGGAACCAGAAACGTCTAGAACAATAGCAGTCTTGCCCGCAAATTTTGGCATATTATCACAAGAAATGCGGAAAGCCTTTCAAGAGCCGCAATAACTAAGAAATTATAAACTTTTAGATTGCGATAAGCATTATAAATCTGATAAGGGAATACCATAGATTTACGAATCTTATCTACATTCGTAATTTGCGGAACAAGATAATCATAAATAATAGCGTCATCAAAACGACCTGACTTAGTAGGATCAATAGCTTCAAGAATGTTATTTAGGTTACGAATTAGCGCAAGATAACCAAGTTTACCCTCGAAGAAGACGACGCCACTCTTGGTCTTTATCCTCACTGGTGCTAATTTTAACTTCCCAAGTATCGGGAGCTTCAAGAGTACCAGCCTTATACTTATCAATAGACTCACTATGAGCATGAGTAATATTGATAAGGTCAAACATATTATATTGTTTACCCTTCATCTTATACTTACCAATATGGTAATCTCCAAGAGAAGAAAGATAGTCACTAAAACCACGAACGGTAGCATGAGAACGCTTGCCATCAAAACTTTAATTGCGGCAAAATTTCCGCAATATCATCAGGACGATTTACAATCTGAAAAGAAATAGCGTTTATTTTCAAACTGATATTCATTAAGAATAGCCGCAGTAAGCTGAGATACAGAACGCATACCAAGTTCTTTGCGGGCAAAGACAGCAGCCTTAGCCGCAAAGAAGCCCCATACTTAGCAATAATTTGATTAGTTAGCTCGATAAAACGAGTAGTCTGAGTAACCTCATTTTCATAAAACTTATCAGTAAGATAAGAACTAAAGAGGGTATTCATCCACTCTTCAAGCGGATTTTTCTCAAAGACTTTGCCGCCCTCATAAGAGTCAACCATTTGAGTAGAAATGTTCTTGTTAAATTTAGACAATAGAAAAACCTCCAAGGAAACAAATAGAAAGAGCTAATAATATATTTTTAAAATTCCATACGAAGTAACTCTTTCTCCATCACTTGATTATTCAATTGTGCGATGCGGATATACCAATAAAGCCGTGAAAAATGTAGCAATTTATAACTTTTGCGAAGTAACTCTTATTCTATCACGCATCTATATAACAGCTTGGAAATGATTATTTTTGCGGCAACGAGGAAAGATGGATTCGAACCAAAACCTCTACAATCCTAGGCACGTAGCGCTCTAACCTCTGAGCTATTCCCTCAATTAGAAGTAAGCAAAAACCATCACAAACCATTTTATTTTTATAAAACTTGGAAATAATATTTTATCTACAATATACCACGCTCTATTAATTGAGCTAACCCCATAAGGGCTATTGGACTCGAACCAACGAAGTAAGGTAAAATCTATCACAAGTCTATTTAGTTATATAAAGAAACTTGGAAATATTGGCCTATCTGAAAAATCGTTGCTCTACCATTGAGCTACCTTGCTACGTCTATTAGTAGCCAAGGGCTGGATTCGAACCAACAACACACGGGTTAACATATCCTTGAAGTAAGATAGAACCCATCACAAGTTTCTATATTTATATAATAACAAAATATTTTTATTTTGTCAAATTTTTATTAGAGGTGCCCTGTTACACCTTTTCACACGGAATCGAACCGCGCCCTCTCCTTTATAACTTACAAAACTATACACGCAGAAGGTGCTGGATGCGGGTCATCGAGTTTTGTAAGTTTTATCTAATCAAACATTGTCAACGATTTCACAATCGTCAATAGAGCACTCATAGAGTGTGCAGGTACCCCATCAAAGTAGCGGACGGTTGCACAATACTTTGCGAATACATCAGCCGCATCATCATAAGAATCAAAAGTTTCAGAGATAAAATGCGCGCCAGAGAAACAGGCACCAACAATACAGTAATGGTGAGCAAACATGACCATATCCTCTCCATCAATAATTGCCATTTCATCCTCAACAAAGGAATAGTATCAAGCTTATACTCATGCTCAGCAACAGTAACCTTCATATGAGAATCCTTTCTCTCTTGGACTTTCTAGAATATATTATAACATAAAAATTTTTCTAAAAGTCAAATTATTTTTTAGCACAAATCTTCAAGATTAAATGAACTATAATCTAAAACTTTGACATTATTATTTGAATCAAAGCCTAAATTATCTCCATGCAAATCTCGCACGTCAAGCGCAGCAATAAAATCAAAGAATTGGCTAGCAATCCCATATCCATAATCTTCAACAAACGCGGCTAACATCCTATCGCTAATATGATATTCGTTAGAACGCTTACAAATATTAAACTTCTTTGCGGCTTTTGTCAGAGGTAGCTTTATTTATTTCATAAAACCAGGCTCTTCTATTTTCTGTGAAGCATAAATACGAAAAGGACGGTCCGCAGAATACCAATCCTGCATTAGAAAGAAAGTATTTGCAAATAAATCTTCTACTTCCCATTCTACAGATTGATTATACACGTATTCTTCTACTTGACAATAATCCCAATTACATAAAGATTCTTCTTCATATTTATTTGCATGAGAATATAGATATGTATAATCTTCATCTACATAATCGCAGAGGGGTCTTCTTGCCAATCAACCATTTTACCGCCACGAAAAGAATTTTAAAACATAATCTGGTTCATCTTTAAAAGCAATAACCAGTTTAGTTACACCATGAGCAATCCAGTCTACGTTATCAAGAATACTATAAAGACCCTCATAAGCATCTTCATAATCTTCTTCATCATCATCCATCCAATAGGTACTATAATAACTCTTATCAAAATTAGAAAAGATTTAAATTTGTTTTAGCAAATTCAATTAGTTCTGTTTTACTACGCATATAAAATAGACTCCTTTCTTATATAGAAATATTATACTAAAATAATATATCTATTGAAAGAGTCTATTTTTAGCTTTACCTTTTCGTCTAAGACAACTCCAAGAGGTGCGGCATATATTTTATTTTCAATTGATTCTAATTCATCGTATATTTCGTTATTGTGCTCTATATTTTTATTCATATGTAGAAAGGCAACACTTCATCTTTCATGTGGTCATATTGTGCGGCCAAATCTTCATCAACACCACGAGTACACCCAAGCAATTTCGCATCTGTATTTATCCATCTGCCTATTGGGTGTACTCCGCACAACATATTACCACATTTATTACAATATAATCTAACGTAGGTTAGTTCCGTATCAAGGGAATAACTTCCAATATTGTGAATAGCCATATGGGTAATATAGCTTTTCATATTTTTGCCCATCCACACATATAAAGTATCACCGTCACTATCTAATACAATAACTTTATAGATAGCTTCTGGTTTTAGAATTAGATGATTATATTCTTGTGCTTTTGAAGCAGTGTATTCAGCATAGTATCTTTCCATATTAGCCTACAATTTTCCAATGGTCACGAAAGAGCGAGCATAAACAAGTTGATACCATTTGTCAGTATTTACATCATAAAAGCTACATTCTTTTCAGAAAAATCTTTAGAGGAAAACGTCTACCTTTAGGCATAGATACCTTTATATTCATAAGGATAGTCATGTTCGTCAGTAAACTCAGCTACAACTGCATCTTTATAATAGTTTTAGCAGTCCCAATCTCAAGGAATTTTTGAAACAATCCCATTATCAAACCTTCTCCCAATGCTTCCATATCCTATGCGGCATATATGGAATCCAAGAGCCACTTTCAAAGGCCACGATATAGGCAGAAGGTTCTGTTTCACGCGGGATTCCATTGATAATTATTTGTTCCGCATTTGTATGAATTTCAACATTATAAGTTTTACCATCAATAAGCTCAATATCTTCTTCTGGTATATAATTATGATAAGTCCAGTTAGGACCATGATATTTATACATTATTTAGCCTTACGGTTTCAAATTCACAACCATCAAGGCCCATTTTATCAATGATGGCTTGAGCATCTTCTTTTCCGCATAAGACATAGCGTCAGCAAGTTTAGTTACGCGATGGCCTTTTGCATCAAGTGCCGCAAACTTTTATCAGGACCGCCACCATTGACAAGACAGGTGCGTTTACCATAAATAAGATATGCCATTACATCATTCCTTTCTCTATTTTATACTATTTTACCATAGGAAAGAGGGACTGACAAGCACTTCTTTCTTATCTTCTTTAGGTTTAGGCCATCCCGCATATGGCTCTTTAGGTTTTAGATAACATTCTGAAATGTTATAATTTAGTTCATCCTCTGCGTCTTTTTTAGTAGCAAGAATCCATTCACGATTGCCGCACCAATTATATTCTACTTTAATGCCAAGAATAGATAATATATTTTTAGCACCAGCAAGAATATCCATTTCATGATTATATAGTTTTAGATATGCTTCTTTTTATCTGGCTCTTGGATGTGAAGCAGATAATAACGTTCAGCATTGAGTTGTGCTTTATTCATATAAAGTAGAATCTTATCTTGCGTTAGCTCAGGAATAAAATCATAATTTTCAGGATATTCCGCAATTTGATTTACATTGTTAATTTTCATATAGTTTCCTTCTCTTGGATTATAACTTTATTTTACTATAACATAAAAAGGAGACTGTCAACTAAGTGCTTTAGCTACCAAGTGACAATCTCCTAAAACTAAATAAGACCAAGAAACTTGCGAACCTTGACCTCAATTGCATACTTAAGAGCCGCAAGGTCAAGAACTACAAGATGCTTCTTAAAATAGTCCCAGAACTCCTCTTGCATAAGCTCATTCAGGCAACCCTGAATTGTCATTCCAATACACTTACCCTTGTTCTCCCACTCGTCCATTCCAAGAGCAAGCATTACCTTGTTCTGCTCCTTAGCCATAAATGCGGCAGTGCAGTAATTCTCAACAAAAGCATTAATGCACTCGTCTGCGGTCATAGCGGAGCCTTAACCTTCTGCTTCTTGCGGGCATGGAACTCGTCAAGAACGATCTTACCAATCTGAATATTACCATAAATATCACGATAAGAAGGCTCTGCCTTGATAACAAGACCCTCTCCGCGCATACCATCGGGCATATTGAAGTTAGTCTTATCCGCATAAGCATCAATAAGAGTCTCAATTGTAACGCCACAATGAATATGGTCAAGGTCCGCAATAAGAGGAACTACACGATGATAGTTATTCTCAAAAACTTAGACCAAGTTGCATATGGAAGATACTCACCAGTAGAAGTATCAAACACATCAAAGATGAAGAAACCACTCTCAACATAATCCTTGATGGTGCCAAAAGCTTTTGACCAGGAACTCCAAGGAACTCGCCATACATAATATAATCAGGATGGTCCTTACAGAAATTGCGCAAGAACCCTACCTCTGGGTCTGTAGAGGTATTGATATAGTTGTAGAAACCACCATTGTCAGAAGTGGCAGAGATTGCGCTTACGGGAACCGCAAGCAACAGTACCATCGCCAGCGTCCCAGACACAAGCATTCGAACCATCCAGTTTGGCTTGTATAATAATATGATTACAATGAAGAATATCCTTGACAACATCCTTATCAAGCTTCTCCAAATGAGTATAAGAACGATAGTTAGTCATATTTACTCCTCAAGGTCATAAAGATAATCTGCTTGATTCTCTGCTTCTTGCGCGGTAATTAGAAAATATTCGTCACGATGTCCGCCCAAGAATAACCAACATAAATACCAATTGTTTCAAGAATGTGAATAGCTACATCAATCTCATGTTGCGTTCGCTTACACAGATTCTCACCATAGAATTTAACTTCCCTATCATGAGACGTTTGCGCATTTAGACCACGCTTATAAATGCGGTTCTGCGTAACAAACCAAGACATAAGATTTTCCTGCTGTTCAACTGTCATCTTATCATTGTAAGAATCAGGATATTCCATACTACCTGCGGTAGAGAGGTCATAAGTCAATTTAATAACTTTTCCAACATGAAAACATAAAGACCAAACTGGTTTCGATACAAACCGCTAGAGAGATGCTTGTCCAACTTTTCCTTTGCCTTGGACATGTTCACAATAACTTTAGTCGGAACGCACTCTCGACCCTCACGAGCAAGATTACGAAGAATACAAACTTCAAGCGGAGTATCAAAGACACGAGAAGCATCTTACAATCAGCCCTAATTGCCTTGAGGGTGTTATAAAGAGCCCTATCAGAGATATGAGTAGCATCCGCAATCACATCATGACCTGCGGCAAGAGCTTCATTGATTTCCGCATAGAAAGTGGCAATCACCTCGTCCTCGTGAGCAAAGTAATCCTCACCATCCGCGAAGGGAGAAGCGAATCTCATCACGAGAAACCTGAACAATATTGTCATGCTCAGCAGTGAACTTGCGCGACCAAGTGCTCTTCCCGCAACCAGGAATACCAGACATGATATAGCAAGTAGGCTTCGTCATTTCTTCTCCTTTCGTTGTTTACAACTATTATACTATATAGATTAGTCTCTTGGATAATAAAACTTTACCAACTAATTGTCATAGTATTTACATCATAAACCCAACCACCATTGTTCATAGATGGCATATTTTTAGGCTTATAACCCGCATGAGCAGTATGAACTACCTTATAACCAAGCTGTTCAAAGCATGAAGAATATTGAGTTGGTCTGGCGTAAATTGGGTAGGAAGTGTAGTTCCAAGAGTAGATGGATTATTATCATAGTATTCATCATACTGAGTGGTATCAACAGGATATACAATAATCATATTAAAACCTTGATGGGCGGCCTTTAATATCCTTAGTAACAGACCAAAATAACTCTGAATCTTGTGCGTGTTTAAAAGCTTTACAACTTCTTCTTTATAAACTTCTACTGCTTTGCGGGCATTGTAAGCACTATAAGTATCCATACTTTTCCTTTCTATCAAAATACATTTGAATATATAATAACAAAACAATTATAATATGTCAAATTATTTTTATTCAAAACAAACAAAATTTATTTGACAAGTGCGGAAAATGTCATTATAATAAGAAGCAGGAGATTCTGGCGAAGCCATATAAAATATATCTATAATATATCTATAATTCTGATATAATATATATATATATATATAATTTTAGATATTATAGATAATATATTATATATGTAAAAGATAGATATTCGTTTATATAGCTAAAGCATATAAACTCTACTATCTTTTACTTATTATATTTGCTGAAAAAGAGTGTGATGACATTGACAGAGAATGGCCGCATATAAAAATAATTTTGCTAATAGTAAAATAATTTGATATAATAGTTGTAGTAAACAAATTGAAAGGAGATTATATGTATATTGTACTTCTTGAATGGTATGACGCAGAACTTGATAATCTTGAGCAGGAGTCTCGTCAGTATTTCTTTGATGGAGCAGAGACAGCTTTACGTTTTGCTAATATGGTTGTTTTAAACAGAAATACTGGAAAGAGTATGGTTGTCCTAAAAGCGTTTATCTTTATAAAGCACCTTATTTAAATAGTATCCCATATCCTGATGAATACTTCTCTGAAGAGAATCGTTTTATTGCTTCATGGCTTGATTGTGATAAATATCTCAAGGACTAATAAAATATTTAGACAATTGAGCAAAACATATGCTATAATGTAATTGTAAAAAGTTGAGGAAGAAAGGAAATCTATGTTTGATGACGAGATTGTAACCATTCCTGTCGGTTCCATCGTTGTCTTCTCTAACATCGTTTGTGAAGTGCGGGATGTTCTTTCTCCTCATGAGCTGATTATCGCAGGTTATGAGCCTGGCACTCTTGCCTATCTTCTTTATGGTATTGAAGATGGTGTTCCGCACGTGGCTACTGATGATGAAATCATTATGCTTTACTAAGATTGGAGTTCTCTTGGATACTATGACTGCTAATGTTCGTTTTGATTATTTTACCGCAGCTCGTGGTGCTTTTATCAAGAGCGAACGTGAAGACATTTCCGTAACCTTGATGAACTCGAAACTCTTATCAAGATTGATGTGAATATGCGGGCTAAGAAGTATGGTGATGAAGTGATTGGTCATGTTATGGAGATTGGTTAATGGAAGATTTATATATTTTTGTATTAACTCTATTCTTTTGATGATAGTATTCAGCACTTCTTTCCCGAAAGGACAGTAGCATGGAAGATGTTATGAAGCATGAGATGGTGCCCTATTTTGACGAGAATACCAAAGCTAATGATTGGGTAAAATATTATGCGCCGTGTGCGTTGGGACCTTTCCGCCATCAAGAGGAATGGGTTTATATGGCAGGTGAACGGGGCAAGCGCCGCAATCCCATGACACGATATAATGCTTATGACTATATCCGTCAGACCATTAATGAAGAGATGCGGGAACTCACACATTATCTCACTATGGAGCTTTTGCGGGAATATCATAATGATGATATTGATTTTGATCATGAAACCGCACGACATTATAATGCTTATTTTGAACTTTCGGAAGGCGATAAAGGGTATGCGCCTGGTCTTGAGTGGGACGAGGACTCTCCCTGTTGTCATTAGCACTTGTCTCTTGGATTATAATTGTTATATAATATTATCCAAGAGAGAAAGGAAAGTATGAATATTAATATTGATTCCCTTACTTGCGGCAAATGCGGGCATCGCATTGACGTTGAGTGGTATACTCATGACCTTTGATAAGAGTATTGGGATGCCGCCAATGCTGGTATTATTGATATTTATAAGGATAACAATATTACAACCTATTGGGCTACCTGCGACCATTGCGGCATCACTGATATTTATTATAGTTATGAGGATGCGGTCAAGGCCGCAATTTGTAAGTATTACTATGAAGATACTAATATCTTTGGTGAAATGCTTCATAAATGGTGTAAGCCAACTCCGCGGAGAAGTTTAGCCGACCTTGATGCAGTCTATAACGCAGGATATAATGATGGCTATACTGCTGGGTATGAAGACGGTGATTGCGATGGTCGTTTAGCCGAGCACGATGAAGCATGATGTAGGTTGGGCTTTAGGGTACAATAGTGGTTATGAGCAAGGCTATAGTGACGGCAAAACTCTATAATGAAACTTCAATGTCCTAATTGCGGAAAAATCGCCGCATATCCAAGAGACAGAGAACTGTATAAAAGTGTAAGTGCGGGGAGTGCGGTACATCATTTTCGCACTCCATTCTGTATATTATCAATCAGATAGTGAATTGCTCTTGGATATTTTATATGCTATCACACGAGTAGAGGAGAAAATAGATGGACTATATGAACGATGATGCCATTATGGAGCAGGAAGCGGAACGCTGGGCTGCGGAGAATGATGGTAAGTTAATCTTTGATGAATTTGATGACCCTGTAGATGAATTTCTCGATGACTTTGAAGCATATAAGTGAAAGCAAATGCTTAAATATCCTTCCCGCACTTATCTAAGTAATAAGGATTTTGATACTTTTAGAAATGTTGGGAGAAAAGTTGGATGATGCTAAAACTAACAATTCTTTTCGTCTTGGTGATAAGGTAAAACACATCAATGGAGACACCATTTATCGTATTCGTACTATGAATACTAAATTTATTATTGCGGTTGATAAGGATGGCAATACTAAAACCGATTATGTTAAAAAGTTTGAAAAAGTAGATTAGAAGATATAATGGGTATGATTATACTTATTGGCGGCACGATTGTAGTAATTTTTGCCTGTCTATGTATTTTACTTGTGCCTATTATAATGGAACAAATGAAAGATTTAGCTAAAGATTTTTGGGCCGCACGCATTGCTTGGCGAGAAGGTAAAGAAAAGTATAGAAAATATATTGAGTCTCATAAATAAATTATCTTGTCTCTTGGGTTAATAATATAGTATAATGGTTTTAGACAACGAAGGTTGTCTAAAACCTAGGTTAACTTTGCCAACCAATATTATTAACAAAGAGAGGAGAACTGATATGGCAATTGCGGACATTCTTGCTGAGAAGGAAGAGCTGGAGCAGAAGTATCTGGAGAAGATTGTAAAGCTTTCTCATGCGGACCAGGTTCTTGAACTGCTGGGTCGGTGGCTCCATGATTTTACATATTTTCCTGGTTTTGACCCTTATCATGGTGTATATGATCGCTTTGCGGATGAGGTAGAAGTGGAAATCACCTATGGTGCGGCTTATGGTTATCGTATTCATATTACCAAGGATAGGAAAGAAATCTTTGCTTATGATTATGATGACTATACTGGGGACGCTACCGATGATACTGCCAAAATTTATGAGATGGTTATGAAGGCGCTTGTGTAGCTTGTCTTTATAAAAGTAAGGATTTGCAATGGGTCAATTTTAGATATGTTTAGAGAACAAATGGATATTGAGCGTAAATACCGCGAACAAATTATTAAACTTGCTCATGCTCAAGAAGTTATGGAGCTGCTTTGTGAGCGGTTTGAAAATTTTCATTGGTTTAGAACTAACACCCTGACAAATGATGTATTAATAGGTAGTGGTAAAAGCTCAACAGATAAGTACTTTTCTTTAATATTACCTTTAATCCTAATATTGGGTATGAAATAGATATTGATATTTGTAGAAAAATCATAAACAGTATGCCTATAGCAACTATACTGGTATTCCCAAAGATGATGCGGCTAAAATCTATGAAATGGTTATAAAGGAGCTTATGTAATGGTAGAATGGCAAGAAGAGGTTGCTCGTTGTGTTTACCAAGAGCTGGGCACATATGTAGAAGAAAATCCTGGTACATCAGATTTTATTTTAGAGCCTAGTGACAATGGCATATTTTCTTTTGGGCAAAGAGTGGTGTTACTGCTCAATTTGATATGAGCGGATATGCGGGCAATACCAGTGCGGAAATTGCTCATAATATTGTAAAAGATATTGTAGAAAATTATCTATAATAAAAATGCGGTCTTGTGATGGCGTTTGCCATCGCTGGCCGCAATATCTTATATATTGACTATATGTAAATTTTATAGTATAATATAAAGGTTATTAGAAAGGAGTTTGCATTGCGGAAAAGAAAGAAATAATGTAGCATATTTCAAAGTTATTGATGTTTATAACCAGCAGGCAGAACTATATAAGAGACTTGCCGAGGAAGTAAAACGTACTTCAGAAGCAATCAAAATCCTTGACAAGCGTCTTAATGAACTCCTTGATGAATATGATGCCGCAGTTACTTTGCTTGAGGATGAAGAGAATGACTAATCAAAGATTATTTCTACTTTATTGTCTAATAATCTTTTGGCAAAGATTGTATTGTAAAATACTTGGGAGATTATATTGAAGTAGATACTATTCATGCTGGTAAGGTTGCTATTGGAGCATCTAAATATCTTGAAGGTGGATGGTCATATCCATATGACCATTATATGTGGCAGATTAGTTATGTTTTCCAAGAGTACAAAGAGATTCATAAAGGACCATTTAGTTGTAATCTTTATCCTTCTTCAGAAGTATTTCATATGGTAAGCGATATTGAAAAAGAATATATTAGACGAGAGAAATATAAATGTAATATAATATAAGTATAGAAAAGAGAGGAGACAATATGCGGGACACCACTAATAAGGCTTACACCATCTATCATTGTGATGAAGTCATTGATGAAGTTGCTTGGCGTTTGACCTGCAATAATTGGTATGGTTATAAGCAATTTCATGACCATTTTGCGTGCGTTGTGGAGTCTGGCAAGCAGATTGAGCTTTATTTCCATCCCCATACTGGCTATCAGGCTCTTGTGATTGCGGATGGCGCTTCTTCTTATTATTCTATCAAGTGGAAGGATTACACTGGAGATGTTTCTCATGATGCGGACCACCTCTATACTTTGGTTGTTCGTATGATTCACAAGTATGACCAATCTTTGTCTGCTATTCAAAAGATGAATAGTGAAGCACTTTTATACATTTTGGCCGCAAATCAAATAATTAATTTGTCTCTTGAATAATACTTATAGTATAATGAATATAAACAACGGAGTTGTTTATATTCTAGGTTGGCTACGCCAACCAATATAAGTATAGAAAGAGAGGAGTACTAATGGACACTATTCTTTGGTATATGATTTATGATAAGTTTGGAGTTAATGGCTTCCTCCTTGCTATGTGTGCGGGAATGGTGTTCATGGCTGTTATCTTCTTTGTGATTTGGAATCGTTTTCGCTAAGGAGTGTTATATGCTGTTTGATGTGTCTATTGGAGATTTTCCCTCTTGGTTTGATGTGCAGGACATTCTTCAAGCTTGGGTCTGGGCATCCGACACCATTGTTGATATGGAGTATGGTATTGGCTTTGGTGATAAAGACTGGACTTTTAACTTCCATGAGAGTGGAGATAGTATCTGGTATATTGACTTTTATTACCAGACTACTGAGGTAAAGTATTCTCTTCCTGTATGGCGACCTGATATGACCCTTGATGTTTTGCGGACATATCATGAGAATTATGAGAAGTTTGCTGATGACTTTGCCGCAAGGAGGATTGGTAATGTATTATCTTTGTGTTGCTTTGACGATTATCTGGGCGATTTCCGCAATGGCGTGGATAGTATCTGCGATAATCAATTGGAGTCTTACTTATTTTTCTTTTGTTGCCAGTGACTTTATTTGCGCATTTTTCTTGCCATTGTTTATGCAAATATTAAAGTGTGATGGCATACGTCAACGAATGGCCGCAATATCATTGAGTATTATATGGTTGATTTGATTTTTGGTATCTTGGGTTTTGCTCTTTTGCAATCATCTTTACTGCAATTGCATAGGTGAGGAGAATTGACGCGCAGGCGCGCCGTAGGCGAGCGCCCTGCGAAATTGCGACTGAACCAAATATCTTGTTGTCTCTTGGTTTATAATTGTTGTATAATATAATTGTAAAGAAAGGAGATGGCAATGATTAGTGAAGAAGTGTTTTGGTGTTTCTTTGTTATAGGTGCGGTTTTATTTGTCATCTTGAGTATTGACATTCATAAAGATGACGAAGATGAGTATTGGAACTAAAGGTAATCATCCAAGAGAGGAATCATAATATGATGGACATCAATATCAATACTGATATTTTGCGTGGTATTGCTTTTTCTTGCGGACAATGAGAAGTGCGGTAATGATTGGACTGAAGAGCTTGCGGAGCTTTACAAGGTGATTGAGCTTTTGGATAAGAAGCAGTCTGTGAAGAATCTTCCTACTGCGGACCAGATTTGGTCTATTATTGATGAAGATTTGGATTGGCCTTATGAGATTACTCTTGATGCTCCTCTTGGTTATACTTTGAAGGCTGTTACTGTCGGTGACGATGTTTATGTTGACTTTATGATGATGATACTCGGGAGAAGCAGCATTTTCTCTTTGGAATGAGGATATGACTTCTGCGGATATTGAGAAGCATTGTCAGGAATATGATTATTGGGCAGACCACTTTGAGTTTAATTGATGCCCTCCAAGAGGTGAAAGACTCTATGCGGGTATTGGGTGATACGCTGCAGGCAAAGGGTCTACTTGACTAATTGAAAATTTTATGTTATTATATAAGAAAATAAGGGCAAAAGTCTGAAATCTTATATTGAATAATTTCATATAATAGTGCCGTTAGTTTTCATAACGACTCTTTCTACTTGGCTTGCTCTGCGGGTGAGCCTTTTATTAGAGAAAGAGGGTATGAAAAATGTGCGCATAATGGCACCAATATAATACAGTTTGAAAGGATTTTTAATGGCGAAAAAATACGAATGGTTTTGCTGCGTCAGAAGAATTGCGAAGCAAAATTATTGCTTATTGCGAGAAGCATAAAAGTACTGGTATGACCATTAGTCTATTTTGTAGATTGGCCGCAATAGAATATCTACAGAACCATGATAAATAAAAAGTAAGACAATATCTGAAAGTATCGGATAATATGTAGAAAGAGTGGAATAGCAATATGAAAAAACGATAAAAGGGAGTAATAAAACGGGTTAGAATCATTGACCGTGGTTTATTGTGATATTTACCAATGAGGACTTAGAAAAGATTCCTTTTACTTCTAAAAATATGCTAATCAAAAGAGTATGTATATTCATAAAACAGATGCGGATAAAGACCATATATATAGTTTAATCAATCAAGAAGCTCATATGAGAGCTTTAGATGATTTTGGGTGGAGCGCCGCATATAATTTATGGGTTTATTTATGTTGTAATCAAGATGGCTATATTGAGGATTTTAGTCCTACACATCTTGGAGAATTGGTTCACAAAGGTAGAAAAACTATTCAAAGGGCCGCAAAAGATTTGGAAGATAAAGGTTATCTTATAAGAGTTGGAGAGAATGATTATATCTTCTTTGAGAATCCTGACGATAATGGGTGTGTCATAGATGACACAAGTTTTAAAAGGTGTGTCACCCATGACACAGGATTAGAGGGGTGTGTCACCCATGACACAGGATTAGAGGGTGTGTCACTGATGACACAGGATTAAATTTACAAGAAAACAAAGGTGTGTCACCTGTGACCCAGGGTGTGTCACCCATGACCCACTGTGTGTCACCCATGACACAGGTGTGTCACTGGTGTCTATAGTAATATTATAAATAGTATAGATAATATAAAGATAATATAAAGTTTTCTCCTCGTGATAATCAACTAAAGTTGGATTATCATTTCGGAGAAAACTCATCTTATGGAGATGATATGAACAAAGATGTCCACCCTTTAAGTAAAGACGAAATCAGACCTATTTACACTAGGGATGGGTGTAAATATGATTTGTCTATATCATGTATTTTAGATGGATTGAGTAATGCTTTATCCAATAGAAAGAATGAAGATGTATTGAAAGAGATTAGTGAAAAATGTGATTTGACAGATAAACAAAGAAGTGAAATAGAAGATACTATTGAATTGTGGAGATTGGGATTCTAAATGAAATGTAAAGATTGTAATGCGGATATGGAAGAGAATATGGCTGTACCCGTTAGGGAGAGTTTGTTACCAGAGAAGGTAAAATAGTATCTTTGTATGTTTGTCCTAAATGTGGAGAGTACAAGGAGAATTTTTTAAAAGAATGGCAGAGTTGTAAAGTATTGCTAAAGAGGAGATATAATGAAGAAAGTTTATGTGGTTACAGATACTGGGCGAAAAGCTTTATAGCTTGTAAAAGTAAAGAGGACGCAGAGGATTTAGTAAAGATGTGGAGTAAGCATTATACATATAGTGTTGTGGAAATACCCTATATAGATATTCAAGAGGGGTCTGTTATTCCATCTTACCCTACTTATAAAATAAAAGCACAGATGTAGAACCAATACTTGTAGGTTTGAGTCTCCGACTCAAACCATGCCTTTGTTGGTAAACCTGCTATGGTATAATGATAAAATGTTATACTGATATGTAGAAATGTTGTATGGATAAATAATAAAAGCCCAGATAATTAGCATAGGCGGAATAAAATCTATAAACCAAGTGAAACTTGGGCTCGACACCCATATACCTGCCGTCCACATTTTCTTTTTCCTTCACTAAAAGCATAAATTTGACCCGTTGAATAGTCTCAGGTCTACTAATACCCGCCATATAGAGATAGGCCCAAATTTCATGCTTCTAGACCCGCATTTATATAAAATCTTACCTTGGGCCGCACCTACTTTTCCTCTTTTAGTTTTGGCTCTTGGACCAAGGAACATGAGATATTTTCATTTCAAATTTCATTTTAGAAAAGTCATTTTCAATTCACAAAATATTCATTTTGAAAATTTCATTTTGCTTTTGGTTTTCAATTATAGTATAATATAATTAAAGAAAGGGCAAGAAGATAAACTTCTCTCTCTTGGATGATAGCTGAAGCATCTGATAAAAATAATTTATTAGACAGCCGCATCCACATTATTATATAATATAATTAACAAAGAGGGACAAAGGGTTCCTGGCAGCTAAAGCGCCTAACTAGCAAACGAAAGGAAAATGTAAATGGCTACTTCCAAGGGTATGACTCAGAAGGCAATGTTCGAGCACATCATGGACGTTATGTCTGATGATATGGAGGTTGTGGAGTTCTGCGAGCGTAAGATTGCCCAGCTTTAAGCCCCGTGCCCGCAAGACTTCTGCGGCGGTTGTTGAGTTCCGTGAGAAGCTGAAGGCTTTCATGGCTGAGGTGGATGGTCCTATGTCGTGTGGTGAGCTGGCTGCGGTCATGACTGACCAGCTAGGTGAGGTTGTCTCTGCCCAGAAGGTGTCTGCGGCCTTCCGTTACTTTGTCAAGTCTGGCGAGATGGTTGAGGTTGAGACTGAGAAGAAGTCTGCTCCTAAGCTCTACGCCATTGCTTGATAACTAAAGCGTCTAGAGGAGAGGATGTGTGCTTCCCTCTCCCCTTTTTGATAGCTAAAGCATCTGATTTCCCAAGAGCAAACACTAATGATGCGGGGTAGGTTATTTTGAAATATACTTTTACTGCGGACAATGGTAAAGAAAAACAGTTTCAATTCCAGATGACTATATCCGCACTAATAAAAGAATCTGGGATTGACTACTAAAGAAGCAATTGAACTGTGGCTTTTGATAATGACTATATTGAAAATGCGGAAGCCGATGCTCTGACACAGAAGGCTAAGGGAGCCAATGTTCGAGTAGGGGTACCTCTAAACGTAAAACCCTGTCCGCAAACCCGATTATACTAAACGCACTCTCATTTCTGAAATTAAGAATAGTCTTGAGGGGCTGGTTCTGGATGTAGAAGGTGCGGGGTCTGGTTCAATTGAGGTTTCAAATATTTCAATTCCAAATCTTGAACGTGTAGTTCGTTTTGAACTTGGTGATGACACATATGAGCTAACGCTTAGTAAGAAGCGTAAGCCTAAAGCTTAGATAGAAGGTCGCTTATGCGGCCTTCTTTTGTATCTAAATTAGGTAATAAAGTTTATTTGACGGGTAATATAAAATTGTGGTATAATGGTGTGGGTATTATTATATATAAAAGTTATATGATTCTTATGCTTGTGCCGCATATGATAGCTAAAGCATCTTTATTGTTTTAGGATTTGCTCTTGGACGGCGCATATAAGGCCCATTTCTATGAAAATTTGCCATATGGTGCGCGGTGGTGGTTACCGCCGAGGACGGCGAACATGTGTTCGGTTATATGTACCTTACTGTAGCTCAATAAATCACGGCTCTTTCTTGTCTCTAACTTACTATTGGTAAGTTCTCGACTACCGATTATCTTTACTATAAGGGATTGTAGGGTTATTGTCAACAACTTTTCTTACAAAACATGAATACTTTTGTTTATTTTCCTGGACTTTTGTTATCAAAACTGAATAAAATAGCCGCTTTAGCTGGCAAAATGAATAATTAGTTTAAGGATTATTTGTGAATTTGTGAAAAACATAAAATATCCCTTGACTTTTACTGGGCGTTTGTGGTAAAATTTCCGCCAACTATGGAGATTTCATAAATTATTTGTGAATTTTAGTATTTTCTATTGACTTTTGGGCGGGATTATGCGAGTGCTATTTCCCTACTGGATAGGTAGGTATAGGATCGTCCCCTATGGGGACGAGCGAGCATCGCGTCTGTTCAATCCCTACTGATTGGGTAGGTTTATCGAGGGCGATCCTTTCCTACCTGATAGGTAGGTTTATACGAGCAAAATGGGGTAGGGCCGAAGCCCTACCCTGGGGACTATGCCAGTTCGTAGCGGGCTGCACCCTTGATAGGCTCACCCTTGGTCACAAGCCCACGCTTAACCGCGTTGCCCATGATAGCAGTAATCTTCTGCGGGCTGACCACGCCGTTGCTGTTGAACGGCACCGCGAACTTAAGGACCATATCGCGGTCAATCAGCTCACGAATCTCGGGCGTACCGTAGGACTGACCAGCCACCATCTTGGCGACTACAGCATCCGTGAGAGCGACCAGCTCACGCTGAGCCTTGGTCGGGCCAGACTTGGCGCTACCCTTGCGGGTCTTGGCGGTCTGCTCGGCCATGTGCTCAAGCGGCAATCAGCACCTCACGGTCAACATCGCAAGGCTCACCCTTGGCGAGAGCGATAGCGGCGTTAAGAGCGGACAGGTTGGTGAACTTGAGGTAGCCATTAGGCATCCCTTTCTGGGCTTGCGCCCTGTTGCGGTGGGTACTTCTGTTTCCCTCCTGACATCTAATAATATACGCCCTTTGCCCTCACGGTCAACGACTTTTTCCCTCCACTTTTTCTCCACATTTGGGATCGGTAGCATAGCGGGTTTTGTTTGTCAATAGGTTTTGAAGAATCTTCACACAATCTCCAAAATTTTCCGCCATGGTCGGCGAATGTCAATAGGTTTCGTCAAAATAAACAAAATCTCCACAACTGGGAGAATCCTCCTTTCAACCCACCCAATAGGTAGGTTTATTGAAGCGTTTCAAAATTGAAGCGTTTGCAGTTCGCTACGCGAACAGCTACTAATGCGATAGCATTAGTAGCAATCGAACGTATGTTCGGTTATAGGAAATATGAAAATTTTGTGATTTGGCGAAGTTACTCTTGACAAACTCCTAGGGCGTGTGGTATAATTTTGACGCCCAACTATGGGGATTTTGTGATGACTTTGTGAATTTTGAAATTCATGCTTGACAAAACTTACTGTGTGTGGTATAATTTTTACCGCCAACTATGGATTCTTTGTGTTTGTTTTGTGAGGACACTTGACAAAATAGGGAGAGGTCTTTGACCTCCCCATGTTTCACTGTTTCACGCGAAACTACTCCATTTCACGATAAACCTTGGCCGCGTCACGCCAGCCTTGGCCCATGCTGTGTCGGGTCTTGCTGTGCTTGCGCTTGGCCGCGCTCAAGATAGCCCATTCAATACAGGCATCAGAATAGGCAGTGTGACGCTCAATAAACTCAACGTCCTGGGTCAGATAGCGGTAAACCACTTCCGCGCCAGTCATGGGGTTTCCGCTAGCAGTAAAGTACCCATGCTCGACGCACCAGCTAACATACTTGCGAGTAGCGGTAACGTTGCTTGCGTAGTCCCAAATATCGCGCAGCTGCATCTTGTAGGGGAGGAAAAACGCACATAGCCGTTAGAATAGGTGCAGATGGTGTTGTTCAGGGCTGTGAGGTCAAACCTGGCATTATATGCCCATGCAGTCTTAACGTCATACAACTTACAATCTGCCTTGAACGTCTGCCAGGCTTCCATGAATGAAACCACGCGCCATTCGCTATCATCCGTGCCGCCCATGCCCGCATGGTACTGTGGCAGTTTCTCCGCGTAGTAGGCGCTATTCATCATGCGGACGTTGGTGAACGTCTCAGCAATGATAAAGGAACGTCCTACCAGCTCGCAGCCGTTACAATCACGGATAGTATAACCAAAATCATACACAAGGGACGTCTCAGCTTTGTTGTCCTTGTGGCCAACGGTCGGAGCGGTCTCGGTATCCAGAATTACGTAGTTGGCCATTGCTATGTTCCTTCCAATAGGTACAATCTCAACGTCATTAATAATACCTGTTTCCCAGTCCCGCACCCTCGGCAATCCGCAATTCATAATTTATTCATAATTAGGCTGGCTCTTGGATAATAGTCCTAGCAACGCTCCGCGTTGCAGGCGGTTAGCGAAGCTAACCGACATGATACCATAGTGTGCGGCGAATATCAAACTGTGAGAGCGTGAATACGCGAAAACACAAAATAAACAACTCGGTCGGATTATGCGGCTCCCCTCGGCTGACTAAGATGCTTTAGCTATCATTTGACTTGAACGCTACCTGATAGGCGCTACCATTGTACCAATCCTCCATAGGCGGGTTCTCGGTAGCATACTCAGACAGGCTACCCTCGGTGCCCTTGACCGCACCCCACTTGCGGTATAGGTCCAGATAAAGCATGATAGCATTATCAAAACCAGTCACGAACGAACGATGAATAACATAGTCAACGTTGGTACCATGATACCGAACCATTACAACGTACTTCTTAGTATCCATGTCCCGCACTCTCCTTTACTGTGGTTGCTCTTGGAACAAGTCCAGTATACCATAGTCCAATAGCAATAGGCAATAGAAAATTTTTAGGTTGCGGGAAATAGGTAGTAGAAAAAAGTTTTTGAAAAGTTCTTGATGAATCACGCTACCTGTGGTAGCGGATTCTGTAAATTTTGTGTTTCACACAAAATTTACTGGACTTTACTGTGTATGTGTGGTAAAATTTTTCGCCCAACTGCGGATTAGGTCAAAAAATTTTTCAATCTGTCTAAAAATTTTTGAATAAACCTCTTGACAAATGGGTATAGTATTTAGTATAATACTTATAAAGTAACCATAGCGCCCTTCCTGTGGGCTGCGCTTCATGCGTAATCAAAAGTACCTTCAATGAGTCGAATAACAGGGTCTTAGTTTTCCAAGAGCAAAACTATCGTGTGCGGGCAAACCTGTATTACTTGCAATTATGTAGCTCTTGGACAACGCGGCAGTAGTTGGTACTTAGCTATCAATTAGTCAGACCTTATTACTTGGGTGAGCTGTCGGGTATCTCTACCTGAGCCGCAAACAGAGGGTTGGAACAGCGTAATAATAGTTAGATTTCCTAATTAGGTTTTGTCCAAGGGGCGCTTGAGGACACGTAATAATCTATCTTTTGTATCCCTTTAGGGTAGTATTGTCTAAAAATTGAAAATAAGTCTTGACTTAGATAGTAGTTCTGATAACATAATAAATGTAATAAGGAACTATCAAAGGAGATACAATGAACAAGACTTATCAAGACATGGTTAAGTATCATGATATGGTTGAATACTCTTATGGTCGTATGGGTTACTTGACTAAAGAAATTGCTAAAGCTAATTATGCGGGAGATACTACTAAAGCTGAACGTTTACATGATGAATGGGAACTGTGGGCTGAGCGTAAAGCAATAGCCCTGAGTAATGAAATAGACTGTTTGGAACTTCTGAAAGGGCCGTTAAGGCTCTTTTTTAGTCAAAATATTTTATGTTTTTTAAATATTTTTGACAATATTTCTTATTATCTTATTATTATTAGAATGGGTGATCCAATATATTATCCATTTAGGTATAGAATTATGATGCATTAACCGTGTTCAAGTGGGACTCCCTTGCGGCACGCCTTCTTGCGGACGATAGCCAGATACGATACAATGCAGAAAAAGTTGAAAAATAAGGGGCTTTACAGCCCTTTAATTTCTTAAACGCAGGTTCAAGCGATATTTTAACTTGACGAATGTTTGTAGTATCAACAACCATAGGAACAACGTAAATATGGTTATCCAAACCATTTTCCGCAATAGCTTCCATAGCTTTTCTTGGGTGTCAAAGATGGTACAATCCTCTAAGGCATTGGACAAAACACTGGCATTAAAACCATCTTCTCCTTCCAGCGGGTAAGCATTAACTACAGCATACTTAGTGAAAACCATACTTACTCTCCTTACTAGGGTACTTCTGTTCCCCTGTTCGTTAATACTAGTATAGCACTGTTTCAGGGTTTTGGGAACAGGAAAATAAAAAAGTTTTGTCAAAATTTACTGGACTTTACCAGTGTATTGTGCTAAAATCTCGGCCAACTATCACAATTTACGTCTAATAAGAAACCCTTGCGGCTTATGCTGCAAGGGCTTTTGTTTCTTTATCTATTATCTGGTGTAATGTGGTTAGAATAGTATCACTGTTAGTTACTTGAATACCAATACCACTGTTACTATGCTTGTTCCAATTATCAATGTTGCCCTGCTCATCGGGTGGATACACTTGTTCGTACCATGCGTGAACATTACTAGGGTCGATGCAAGGATAGTAATTCGATAGCCAATCCAGTTTAGTTTTGCGGACCGCCGCATTGAACGCCTTACTAGGCTTGCCTTTAGATAGCCAACTAACTACTTCAATCACATATCCCATACCTTGTAAGGTAGCAAGTGCAGCGTTGATAGCCTTGCTGTCTCCATAGGGTTCTGCCACTGCATAGGGTGTAGCATCCTCCGCAATCAGGTAGTCTAGCCAACCATCAACGGGTAAAATCAACTAAACAGCCGTCTAAATCGAATACAATAGCCTTGCTCATAGTAACCCTCCTAGTAGAACTCGCGTGCTACCCACATGATACCATAGGAGATAGCCCCAATGATATAGACGACAATACCCTTCACATAATCCACATCGAGGTCATACAACCCGCAACGGACAAGCTGATAGGCGAAGGCAAGGCCGCACAGCACGAACATAACGCGGAAGAACTTATAGACGGTATCACCAGCGAAGTACATTACATATCCTATCTCTTGGACGGTTGCGGAGCAACCGCCTGTAACGCTTTGCGTTGCTTGGATTACAGTAAGTATAACACTACTGCGCTATTGTCTAGTAGAATCTTGAAAAAGTTTTTGCCAATAAATGCTTGTGCTATGCCATAGCATCGTGTATACTAAAGCCATACGGTGACCGAGACGAAGGCCGACTAGCTGCTTCAGCTAGCATAGCCAGAGCAGAGGTGTAGGCGAGCCGTTACACCTTCTCTACAGTTAGGTACTTACTATGGTATGTGTGCAAGATGTGGAAAGATTGTGATACCAGATTGAGGGTTGATACTTGCCCCAATCTGGTAATGGTGTCAGAAGGAACGAACGAAAGGACTGACACCATGTTTGGCTACATCTCCAAGACCTTCTACGGTGCAGCTATGAACGGTGCTGAGACTGGCAGGATCAACCCACTCTCAGGCTCATGAGCTTACTGGCATGGTGCGCCTTGCTATGGCCTGTGGCGACCTGCGCGAAGTGAGCACGTATATCCTGTGCGAGCGTCTGCGCGAGAGCCTATCAGCAGTGGCGTGACCGCTACGCTTGCAAGGCTGACGGAGATTTTAGAAAGCCGTGGATACGCTTGCTCGCTATCTGTCGCGTCACGCTTAAAATTGGCAAGTTAGCGCAAGACATCGCGCAAAGGGTCGCAGAGTGAGGGTTTGCATAGGCAGGCCCTCACTAGCACAAAACGCTAGTAGGGGGCACCCATCACGGATAATCTCCACACAATCTCCACAGGCCTGGCGTTCCCGACAAAAATCCCCGCCAAGACCACTTTTTCATCCCATAATCAAAATTACTTAAAAGTTCATAAGCACTACGTACCATATTTAGATGCGCCTTTCGCTGATTTGCGCTAAAAGGACGAACTTTCTTAGCCTTGCTAACAGTCTTTTACCCATTTTTTAGCCATTTTTAAAATCCTTTCTTATTGGCATTGGTTAGCTTCGCTAACTTGGGTTTTATACAACCCTGTTGTATAAAACTATTATACTATAAATTTAGGGATTTTGTAAAAAATTTTTTTATAACGATGCTTTACTTATTAAAATGATATAAGATTTTTGGAGATTTTTCGGTACTGTCTGGGCAAATCACAAGAATGGCCGCATCTTTATTTTTATAATATATAAAAGGTTCAATTTTATCATAAAAATAATTCTTGGCAATAAAATTTTTAGAAAGACTTGACAGACATTTACAGCGTATGCTATACTAAGGCTATAGTTAGATGATTCAAACATACAAGAATAGGAGAAAACAGTGGCAGAATTACCCACTCTTGACTATAACCTTTCCACCTCTGAAGAAAGAATTGAATATGTCAATACCTTATTAGAAAATAATATCAACGAAGAATTACCAAATAAATATCTTACTTATTTAGCAGATTATATTTTATTTGTGGCAGATAAAAATCAAACTAAAAGAACGCAATGCGGAACATTCTATTGTAACTAAAAATAGAAATCACAGTATCCAAGAGACAAGTCTCATTTGAAGAAGTAGTTTCAAATTTAGAAAATGGTGAAGATGGTATCTATGCTCTTATTTCAAATGATAAAATAAAATTTTAGATTATCGAGAACCATTAACCAATGAAGATTTTGAAAAATGCCAGAACTTACTGGATACCTCAATATCATTGAACGACTAAAAGCTCAATTTAAAAAGCTAAAGGCCAAAGGAAATTCTCTCTAAAAACAAATTATTGAGACTTGGCAACAAATGTATATGCTCAAAGCATCTTACACAGGAGCACCTGCCCGAACTAAAACACCTGCGCAAATCAAATCTCTTGCTCATATGGATTTAGATGAAACCATCTATTTTGATGCTAACGGTTATCCTCAATCTACTTGTATGGTATCTTTATATAATCAGAGCATGTTTCTGTTTTACTAACATATTATAATCAATTAAAGCAGAATCTTGGGAAGATCTCCGCAGCGATATGCATTGGCTTCTAATAGATTTAGACAATCTCATTGCCCGCACCCTAAAGATAAACCTATTTTGCGGGACCTCTTGGATTGGAAGATTGCGGGCTATACCAATGATGAAATTCAAATTTTTATGAATTCTAAATATGGTATTCAGCATACTAATCAATATTTTTCTACTTTGTGGCAATCGTATTCCAAAATGATTGTAGAAGCTCAAAAGCATTATCTAATTTGGTATTATACTCATAATCATACTGGCACTTGGAAGATGCGGGAAATGCGGCCAGCTCAAATTAGCACATCCTCTTTTCTTTTCCAAGAATAATTCTAAAGATTCATACTATAGCATATGCAAGAATGTCGTAATAAACACTAGAAAGAAGGTATAATATGCCTAATATGCAAGTTTGTGTCAAATGCGGCAAAACAAAGAAAGATACTGACATAAAATGAAAGATGGTTCTCGTTGCGATATGTGTAAAACATGTTTGACTATGCATATTGATAATCGTCAACCAGATACTTTTATGGATTCTTGAAAAATTTGATGTTCCTTATATTGAAGAATCAATCCAATGAATTTGGCCCCATGTCAGTAATTGGTACCTATATGCGGACCATGAATATGGCGCAATATCGCGACTATTGCTATGCGGACAGTGATAAACTCAATTTTGAAAATCTCAAAGCAGAGAAGAAGCTAAAGCCAGAAGAGAAGAATTGGGCCGCAATGAAGAATATGAAGCCAATCTAAAATCCAAGTTAGACAATGGAGAAATTAGCGAAGCTGAGTATAATACTTTAAGTCATACAACAGATTTTTTCAGAAGAAACTCTAGAAGTGCGGCACCGCCACAATTTATTCAAGATGTAAGTCAGGTAAATGAAGATTCTATCAAAGCTGAGTTATCAGAAGATGATATTAAATATTTAGCTCTTAAATGGGGTTATTTTATAAACCTTCTCAATGGGTCTTGAAAAGAAATATCAAGAATATGCTAGTCAATATGAATTATCTGTTGACCGAGAGGATGTATTGCGAAAATTTGCAGGGTATCTCTCAAAATGGATGAAGCATTAGACCTTGGGGATACTAAAACATTCAAAGACCTTTCTGTAACATATGAATCTCTCCGCAAATCTGGTAAATTTACTGAAGCTCAAAAGCAAGAAGAAGAGCGTAGAGAGATTGATTCTATTGGTGAATTAGTAGCTTTTGTTGAAGAGAGGGTGGGGCAATTCCTTGTTATAAAGACCCTATTGAATATCCGCAAGATAAAGTAGATTTTACTATTCGTGATATGAAACATTATGTAGATAGATTAGTCAAAGAAGAACTTGGTTTGTCTGACCTTATTGAATCTTTTATTGAAAAGCAGAAAAAATAAAACTGAATCTGTTGAAGATATTATGGCTACTAATTTTGATGCGGATAATAAAGAAGTCTCAGAGTCAGAAGCACAAAATTTCAAAGAGTTCTTACAGAAAGAAATTGAAGAAGAAAGCTATAAACTTGCGGAAGAATTTGCAGGTGATGCATAATGGCTCTTGGAAATCTTTTACAAATTGCGGGACAGGGTTCTCAGCGAAAAGAAGAAATAAATAAGGATGATGTTAGAGAGCATTTAGAGGATTATCAACATATTATTGCCTATTGGAGAAAATATCCTGATAAATTTGTTGATTATCTTTGTTCTCTAAATCCTGATAATACTTTTAAATTTTATTATATTCAACGTTTATATTTGCGTGTCGTTATGAGATATAAAACTGTATTTGCTACATTTAGTCGAGGATTTTCCAAATCTTTTCTCGCAGTTTTATCTCTTATTTAAAAGCAATTTTATATCCTGGTGCAACATTGGCTACTGCGGCAGATGGAAAATCACAGAGTGCTATGATTCTTTCATCTAAGATGGAAGAGATATGTAAATTAATTCCTGCGTTAGCTAATGAAATTGTTTGGGATACTCGCGGAAAAATTGCTACCACATCCCGCACCAAAGATAGCGTAGAATATGCTTTTAGAAATGGTTCAAAAGTAAAAATGCGGCCATGAGTGAAAATACTCGTGGTGCACGTTTTCAATCTTTGCTTGTAGAAGAGGTTGCAAAGGTTGACCAAGAAAGCTAACAGAAATTATTATGCCCACTTTGACGGTTAGCCGCAAAGTAGCAGGAGACAAAGCAGACTCTAACGAAGTATTAAATCAAAGTGCGGTGTTTGTTACGTCTGCGGGATATAAGGCAACATATGCTTATGAGAAACTTATTGACACTCTTTGCCATATGGTTGCGGATAAAAATAATAATGACGCTTTTATTCTTGGAGGGACTGGAAAATTCCGGTTGTTGAAGGATTACAACCTGCTAACTTCATTCAAGCCCAAGAAATGGATAATTCTATGGATGAAGCAGGCTTTGATCGTGAATATAATAGTATTTGGGCAGGAAGCGTGGAAGGCGCTTTCTTTAATGTAAATAAGTTTGAACAACATCGTACTCTTAATATTGCGGAAACCAAATATAATAAAAGGTATTTCTTCTAAGGGTTATTACGTTATGGGCGTAGATGTTGGTCGCTTTGGCGATATGACAGAAGCGGTTATTATTAAAGTAACGCCAGCTCCTACGGGCGTTGCCGCAAACAAATTGTTAATATTTACACTTTGAAGCTGAACATTTTGAAAACAAGCTATTCATTTAAAACGTCTTTTTAAAATTTCAAATGCAATATGTGTGTTCTTGACGGCAACGGGGTTGACCTACACTAGCCTTATTGGTAACAATAAATATATATCCTTCTAATTGCGGGAAACTCCTCAAATAGAGGACAATCCGCAACAAAGCAACTAAAATACAAAATCTTTTTTGGAGGTTTAGATATTTTATGAATTCAACAATAATTACTAATTATAAGTATGAACTAAAAATATCCTTATCAAATTACCGATACGGGAAAAGTTTATAGTCCTTGTGTGGATAGGTTTTAAATACCACTATTGACCGATATGGCTACGAAAAAGTGGCACTAATCTCTAGTGACAATAAACGTCATCGTTATTCTATTCATAGACTGGTATTAGAAAACTTTGCCCTATAGAAAATATGAAAAATTTGCAAGTAAACCATATTGATGGTAATAAGTTGAATAATAATTTATCTAATGAGGTAACTCCACACGAAAATACAAAACATGCGTTTGCTATTGGGCTAAAAAATCAAAGGAGAAGCCAATAATGCAGCAAAATATTCTGAAGAAATGATCATACAAGTAATAAAATGTTTCAACAAGGATATACTGGTGCGGAAATAGATAGGCATTTTGGTTTTGTTGCTGATTATGCAAATTCCATTCGTAGAAAAGAAAGATGGAGTTATCTAACAAAAGATATAAAATTTTAGTTGAATGTTCAACGACTATTGCGAAAGCAAGTAGGCTATAAGCGATTGATAGCCGAAACGGAGGACTCCTATTTGAATAGGATGAAGATATAGTCTAATCTATATGGTAACATATAGCAGTTCATAAGAGAACGTATATTGAAGTAGCGTTCAATATAGAATATAAATGTGGCGCAGGTCTAGTAGATTTTTTAGTGCGTGACCAAGTTGACCCTGATACGGATGAACCTCTATATAATTGGGGCGTTTATAATGACGATGATAGAAAATATAAAGAGTGGGTTACTCAGAAACTATTCATAATGCTCTTTATATTATGAAAGCAAATGCCCCTATCAACTCTGAGCTATATGCTTATTGTCAAAATCAGCTAAACAATGGTAAACTTTGTTTCTTAATTGATGAATCTGTAGCTAAAATAAATTATTAGCTCAAGCCCAGGGTAAGAAAATGTCTCAGGCTCAAAGAGCAGATTATTTGCGGCCATATGTAGAAACTTCTATTTTGAAATCTCAAATGGCAAACCTTGTTCAAGAAAAGAAGGCGCAAATATTATTCTAAAACAATCTTCTAAAAATCAAAAGATAAGGTGTCTGCGCTTATCTATGGGCTCTCTTGGTGCAAATTACAAGAAGAAAAAAGAGGAAAACGTAAATCCAGAGACTTGTCTGGGCTTATGCTTTTCTAAACATCGTTAAAAATTTTTTGAAAAATGTGGGCAGAACCGTATTATCTGCCCACTGTATTTTAGATATAGTAGTAAAGACTACAAAAGGATAAGATTATGCGTGATTCACAAATGGAAATCAAGATTTATGACATCTTGACAGAAGCAGGCTTACCTTTTGAAGAAGTATGAGTTTCCTGGTCTTGTGGGAAAATCTGGTCGCGCATTACGATTTGATTTTGCTGTATTTACAGACGATGGCGATATTGATTTTCTTATTGAAGCACAAGGAAGACAACACTATGTTCCCGTTGGCAATTTGGCGGTGGACGTGCATTATATTATCAAAAATATAATGATACTCTAAAAGAAAATATTGTTTAGACCATAATATAAAACTCATAGCTATTCCCTATTATGATGAAGCCAAAATAAACTATGATTATATTATGAAAGCTGCGGGCTATTAGAGGGGTGAATTTTGGCTACTATCAAAAGTAAAAGTGAAAGAGATTATCGTTTAGTAAACTCTACTAATCAACAAAGTAATTCACTGAAATTCAATAAAATCAAAGTAGGCAAAACAACTCTAGTGACGTAACTTTAGATTTAGATGGAATTCTAAAAGCGGTTGCTCAAGTAAGCGTCCTATCAAACGAGAGGATGTTGAAAAGGCACTTAGACAAAATAATATACAAGAACTTCGTCGCATTTCAAATATTTTCTATAATACAAGTGGTATTTATAGTAGACTTTGTCGCTATATGGCTTATCTTTTCAAATACGACTGGTTCATCACCCCAATGATATATGATGACACTTTCCGCAAAGAAGAAAGAAAAAGAAAAAAATTGAAGGTTGGTATAAATCTTCGTTATATCTTGAGAATTGTAAGCTAAAGCGAAACTTTGGTGAAATTGCACTAAAAGTTATCAAAGATGGTTGTTACTATGGTTATCGCTTAGACCAAAAATGGCAAAGTTATCTTCAAGAGTTACCTGCTAATTATTGCCGCAGTCGTTATGAACTAAATGGTAGACCTGCGGTAGAATTCAATCTAAAGTATTTTGATGATGCTTTTCCGATGTTGAGTATAAAATCAGGGTATTGAAAATGTGGCCCAAGGAATTTTATAAGGGATGGGCGCTTTGGAAACAGGGCAAACTTCTAAAGATTCAACCAATGATGAAGAAGGTTGGATACTCTTGGACCCTTCCAAGACAGTCAAGTTCAATTTGAGCAATAGTGACGCACCGCTGTTTGTTCCAATTATTCCTAAACTGCTTGACCTTGACGAAGCTCAAAATTTAGATAAGAAAAGATGCTTCAACAAATATTGAAAATTATTATCAAAAGATGCCCATTGACAAAAATGGTGATTTGATTTTTGATGTTGACGAAGCGCAAACACTCCATAACAACGCTGTAATGATGTTGGGTGATGCTATTGGAGTGGACGTTCTAACAACTTTGCGGATGTAGATGTTGCGGACTTGTCTGATAAGGAAACGTTTCTTCTGTTGACCAATTAGACAAAGTAGAACGTGCTGTTTACAATGAAGCTGGTGTAAGCCAGTCTCAATTTAATTCAAATAGCAATCTTGCACTTGAAAAATCTATTGCAAATGACGAAGCTACTATGATAAATCTAGTTCGTCAGTTTGAAGAATTTGCTGAAAGTTTATTAGAACCATTCAACAAGAGTGCGAAAAAGGTTTATTATAAATTAGAGATTTTACCAACTACAATTTATAATTATAAAGACATTGCTAAGAACTATAAAGAATTGACCTCGCTTGGTTTCTCTAAATTATTACCTCAAGTTGCTCTTGGACAATCTCAAAGTGTTGTTATTATGACTGCATATTTTGAGAATGATATGATGTCCCTAAACGATGTTTTTGTTCCACCTCAATTATCTTCTACCATGAGTGGTAAAGATGCGGATAAAAGACACGGGGACAACTAAAAAGCTTCCTTCTCAAGATGAAGGCGGCCGACCAGAGTTGCCAGATGACGAGAAAAGCGATAAGACAATCCAGAACCGAGAATCAGAGGGATAAAAGAATATGCTAAAAATGAATCTGTAGCAGTTGTTGAAGCTCCTGAATTCATTCATCTGGAACCTAATGCTATAAACCCTGGTATTTCACAATGTGAAATCAAGGTTTGTTACCTTGGTGCCAATCGCAACGCTCTTATATCAAAAAGATGTTGCGGAAAAATGGCTCAGACTTTGCCTGGTACTCAATTGTTGGAGCTTATCGCAAAGATGTAGAAGATTTTGGCGACCACGGAAAGTTATAAAATTGAGGATGGAGAAATATCTTTCTCTTGCAAAACTACGCCATATGGTTTTGTCTCTCCCGATGCAAAAGTTTGGTTTCAAAAATTTGAAGATGTAGATGAATTTGACAATCGTGTTGAGAGAACTTACCTTATGACTACTGGTTATCTGTGGACAGGCCAATACCTGAGATTGAAAAATGTATCACTGAGGGTATGGGCCAGTCCATGGAATTAGAGCAATGGATGGTCATTGGGCTACTAATCCAGAGAATGATATTGATTTCTTCATTATCAATGACGCAGCCTTTACTAAATTATGTGTTTTAGGTAGCGATGTTGAACCTTGTTTTGAGGGCTTCTGCTGCTCCTGATATAAGCGCTAGCTTCTCTAAAGAAGGTTTTACCCAAACTTTATTTGCTATGATGAATGAATTGAAATATGCGTTAGAAGACAAAGGAGGGTTGGATATGCCCCAGTCTGAAAAGACGAAGCTCTCTTTGCTGCTGAAGAAGTAGCTGAAGAGCGTTATTGAAAGTGATGAATCTGCTGTTGAAGAAACTTTCGCTGAAGAAGAAGAGAAAAGGAAGAAGAGAAAGAAGAAACTTCCGAAACTCCTGCGGAAGAAGATGAAGACGAAGAGAAAAGCCTGAAGATAAAGCTGCTTGCGGAGATAAGAAAAGAAAAATTCTCTTGAAGAAGACAATTCTGAATTAGAATCTCTCCGCGCAGAAATGGCTGAACTTCAAACTGCTTTTGCGGCTCTAAAGAAGAAGCTGAAGCTCTACGTGAGTTTAAAGCTGCTCGTGATGAAGCTGATAAAGATGCTCTTATTGCTAAATATTTTATGCTTAGCGATGAAGATAAAGTAGATGTTATTGCTCATAAATCTGAATATTCTCTTGAGGATATTGAGTCTAAATTAGCTCTTATTTACGTCCAAAGAACGTAAATTTTGATATTGATTCTGTTGAAGAAGAAGTTGAAGAAACTCCTGTTACTTCTTTTTCTCTTGAATCTAATATAAATGATACTGCGGAAGATGATGAACTATTAAGCGTTCTCCGCACTGCGAAAAATAATCTCTAAAAGGAGGAAAGTCTAAATGGCGCTAAAATTGACCGTGCTACCAACAAACTTGTTGGACATGACTTTGCGCAGGTAGAACCTAATCACCTTTCCGCTCCTCGTGACGGTGGCGTTTATGGTCAACTTCCTGCTGATAACTCTATTGAAATTCTAGAACAGGGTACTTTCGTAAAATATGACTATGCTGCTGGTAAAGTTAATTTTCTGGTGAAGGCCCTTGGATGATGGTTTTCAATGAAGAAAAACTATATGACGAGCGTAAGCAAATGCACCGTGATTATGCTATGCAGAAAGGTGAATTCTACGATGGCGTAATGGTTCCTCGTGTATTCCGCATGGCTGCTGGCGATATCTTCACTACTAACGCTGTCAAAGCTGATACTTACACTGTAGGCGATAAAGTTGCTCCTGGCACTAAAGGTATTCTTGAAAAGCTGCTACTGCTGCCGAAGCTGCTAAGACCCTTGTTCTTCAGGTTGTAAAAGAAACTACTATGCCTGATGGTCAGCCTGCTGTTAAACTACAAGTCATTCACGAATAAGAAAGGGAGGATAGAATACAATGGAATTTGCTCAAATTGCTCAACTTGCTAAAGCTGCTCTAAATGGTACTTCCTTTACTTTCTCTGTAAATGGCCAGAATGAAACCTATGATGCGGCTGTTGTCAATGAAGCTCTTCGCTCCGAACTAAAGAAAATTGCTGGCGATTATAAACTCTTCCGCCGCAATGAAGTTGCTGTTTATGAACTAATTGAGAACACTCTTGATGAAGTTCTTCCTAAGAAAGTTATGCAACAGTATGAACAGTTTGCTGAAACTAAGCATGTTGCTCAGGGCGATAAAGCCGTATTCAAACTTCGTATTACTGAAGCTGCTCGTAAGCGCGCTAAAGCCTTCGTTACTCGCGTTGGCCTAGCTGGTCGTTACGAGACCATGATGCTTGATGGACGTGAACTCACTGTCGGTACAAGCGCTATGGGTTATGCTCTTCGTATTGGTTTTGAAGAATTCCTAGATGGTCGCTATGATTTTGCTGCGACATTATGGTTGAAGGTATGAATGAGCATCTATGAAGAAATTCTAAAAGCTCTAACTTCTGCTGTTGAAGAACTTCCTACTGTCAATAAGCACACTGGCAACAGCTTTGATGAAGCTGCTATGGATCAACTCCTAGCTATTTCCGATTCTTATGGTAATGGTACTTCTACTATTTACTGCACCAAAGAATTCGCTGCTACCATGAAACCTGCTTCTTCCGACTGGGCTTCCAGCGAAATGAAGAATGAACTTTGGAAGAATGGTATGTTCACCAACTACAAGGGTCACCCCGTAATTGTTCTTGAACAGTCCATGGTTGATGAAACCAACGCTGAAAAGTCGTCCTTCCAAAGCTTTCATTATGGCTTCTGTTGGTGAAAAGCCTGTCAAAGTTGTCTTTGAAGGTGGTACTCAGGTCCGCACTGTTCAGGACAATGATGATTGGTCCGCGACCTTCAGAGCTACACCAAGTTTGGTGTTGCTGTATTCTCTAATCCTTCTATCTGCATGTATGAGAATACTTCCTAAAAACAACAGCTTAGAAGGCGCCACCCTCCTAAGCCAACTCCACCTGAACACTCTGATAATGTAAAAGTTGAAGATTATGAGAGTGTTCAGGCCCGTACGGCTCTAAATGCAGGTGGTACCATTACTTAAAGGGTATTATAACGATGATATTATTATTGACAAGCCAATGACCGTAGTTAATGCGGGACGGGCTTGTTTTACAGGTAAAGTAGCTGTTAAAGATGTTGATGTAACTTTTACTCGCCCAAGTTTCTGGGATAATTGCACTTTTGAAGTCACAGGTACTCACGCTTTAACTATTACTGATGGTTATTTTGGCCATCCTTGTGAAGCGAATATCAACACCTCTGGTGATGTTGTAATTTCAACAACCAATGTCTGGGGCGAAGGTAATGCTTCTAACAGTGCCATTACTTTTGGTGATAAAACCAAAAGGTAACTTTTGATAAAAACATTTTCCACAACACTCAAGCAAACGGTGTTGTAAAGTTTAATGGTGGTAGTGAATTATTGCTTCAAAGAAATAATTTCGTTGATATGAATGCTGCACATAATCCTTTCGTTTTGCTGCAAGCATTCCAACCATTAAAATAACCTCTACTTTTGTTACTTACACTAATACAGATGTAGTAGATTCTACCGCACTTTGTCGTTTCCAAAAGACAAAAGATACTGCGGTTAAAGAATTCACAAGACTACTATTTCTTTTGATACAAAGTAGTAAAGCCAATAATCAGGTCTATGGTCAAGAAACCTCTGGATTACAAACTGCTTTCGTAGTATTTAGTAATAAGAACAATAAAGTTACCAGTGATAACCCTACTGTTGAATGGGTCTAATATAATAAGTAAAAGGGAATATCAAAGATAGTGAGTAAAGATATTCCCTTTTATTTCATAAAGAGATAAAGGAGAAAAATGTCTGTTGAACTCGTTTCTGATGATACATTAGTAACTGTTGAAAATATGGTTGGACACGATGTTAGTTATATTATTACTTCTCTTGGTATTCGTCGCAAGCTAATGCCTGGAGTACCTTTTCAGGTGAAAGCACAAGAGCTTCGTGCCCTATTTGCGGAACCTGGTGGAGAAGTGCTTCTTCGTAACTATCTTCGTGTTAGTAATAAAATCTTCAACGAGAATTTGAATACCTGCGGACCAAGTTGAATACAACTGGACTGTTAAGGATATAGATGATGTTCTTCTCAATAAGCCTGAAGAATATCTCTTAGATGCTCTTGACTTTGCACCTGAAGGTATTATTGACCTTATTGAAAGCGTGCAATTGAATTAGAGCTACCTAATATGAATAAACGTAAAGCTATTATGAATAAAACTGGTGTCAATATTACCAAGAGTATTGAAAATCATCATGCTTATGATTCTGTCAATGCTTCTGATAATGTTGCTCAGAAACGTAGTCGTAGAGTAAAAGAAACTGCGGAGGATGCTCCTCAGCGCAGAGTACAATAACAAAATAAAGGAGGTTTTGATATGGCACAAGCATTAGAAACTCCTGATGCGGATTTTGATGCGGATATGGCATACGAAGCCCCTACCACTTTCAAGAGATGTATGATTTTTTTCTTGCGGAATTACTGATGATATGTTTATGGAGCTAACAAAGAGGATACAGAAGAGCTGCTTGAAGAAATTTTGATTGCGGCTCTTCCTAATTTTGAGTTCCCCGCTGGAAAGACCCTTTCAATATTGATTTACAAAATAAAAATTCAATACTACTCTTACTATTGAAGAAAAATGATTATTCGTCAATATATGATTAGTGAATGGATTGGTTATCAGCTAGCAAATATTGATTTGGTACGTCAAAAATATAGTGGTAGTGACTTCAAATTTACATCACAGGCCGCACATATGAAGCAGCTTATCACTTTGAAAAGAATATGAGCAAAAGGTTTGCACCTTCAGCGTGCCGCAGACGTCCAGATTCAGATGGGCATATACATTCCTCTTTGGAAAGATTATGGAGCGTCCATCATGGCGGTTTTAGTAGATGATTTTATTATAAATACAGAGGATATTTGTACTAATCTAACTCGTATTGTTGGACAAATTTTTAGATTATTGCCAACAAGAGAAGAAGGAGTAGATTGGATAAAACCTCTTGATACCATTATTCTTGAACTTACAGGCATGGCGGCATTTTTCCAGACCAAACCAAATTCTTTGCATTGCTTTGTAAACTAAATGGTTTAAAAGAATTAGGTGAAGAAGTAGATTTTATGCTCTTTCGCCGCACTATTTTGAAGCTTGCGGACTAACCAATGAAATTAGGAGTCTGTGGACCTATGTCAATAAAACATTAGCAGCCAGAACACAATACCTAGGCGGCAATCAGCTTGACCGCATTAATAAGCAAAATTACGTTCTTTCAAGCTGCTCTCAAAATAACTATCAGACAAGGTACATCAAAACAAATAGTCATGCTGCATGGCCTTGCCTAATCAATAAAAATTCTCTAAAATCAGATTACGATAAAGAATATATATCTGTAGAATATGCGGCTGGACTTGAAGCTGGAGACACTTTTGAATGTCTTGATGATGGTTCCCATTGGATGATTTATCTTCCTATTATTACTGAAACCGCATATTTACGTTCAGAAATTATTCGCTGTAGATATACTCTTAATGTAGATGGTGAAAAATATTGGGTTTATTTTCAAGGTCCAACAGAAACAGATTTACGTTGGTTTATTAAAAATCAAATTAATGTAAATGAGTTAAATCTTTCTGGCACAATCTATATTAAAATGATGAAAAGACTAAAAAGTTTTCAAGCGTTTTACTCATTTGAAACTCGATGGTCATGTATGGGAAGTGCAAGTTACTGATGCTATTTCAGTGCCAGGTATTTTAGAGCTTGAAATCCAAGAATATTATGATAATTCTATTGCTGAATTACCTGAAATCAAACTAGACCAAGAAACACCCTTAAATGTTATCAAAGGACAAACTGTTGTTAAACAAGATAGCATTATTGGCTATATGATTGATAGTGCGGCATATGACCCTAATATTGAATGGGAAGTTAGAGATAATCCAAGAGTCAAGATTGAAGAAATTCTTGACAATGGCCGCATTTGTAAAGTAAAATCTTTGCGGGAGCTGTTAAAACCTTTAGAATTTATTATGGAGAACAATTCTTAGAGGTAACTATTGATTGGCAGAAACCAATTATTCAAGGCCCGCAAGAAGTTTATCCTTATGATATTCATACTTATTTTATCAAGAAGCTCCCCGAAGGGGAAGGTAGAATTTGGTATTGATAATAATAACGCTCAAATTATAAATACAGAAAAGATAGTTGTCAAGTTGAAATTATTTCTAGCAAAAGGTAAATTTACTCTTTGCCAAGTATGCGGATATTGAAACTTCTTTGCCTGTTATAATAAAATCTTTATAAGTAGATTGGAGGTTATATGAAACACATAGCTTCTAATATGCTACAAAAAGAATTTCAAATCTACTTTTATGTCTTGTGCTAAAGACCAAGAGACTATTTGGCGTAGACTCTTGGTTGAAAGTAAACCATATAGTGATAAATTGAAAAATTACTCATTATCAATACTCCAAATTGTTTAGATTCAACGCAAGCTCAGTATCAGCAAAAGATAAATGAATATACAATTAAGCGTATGAAAGATGAACAATATATTAAATCCATTCCTAAACTTAGTTTGGAGAACATGAAGAAGTAAAATCTTATATACTCTTGGAGTTTGATGATTTTACTCCATCAGATAATCCTGAATATCGTAATTGTGTAATTAGTTTTACTATTATTTCTCAATTAGATTATTGGGAATGGATGACTATGAATTACGTCCTTGGTTGATTGCGGGATATATAGACGGCATTCTGAATGAAACCAAACTATCGGGTATTGGTACACTACAATTTATGGGAGCAAGTCAAGTTGTTCTTAATGAATATCTTGGTGGAGTTATTTTACGATATGTTGCTACCCATTCTGATGCAGAATGAAGCGATGGGGAGATTATGGCGATACAAGGAGATTTAGCACAAATTCTTTCTGGTATGCCAATTAGGGTTGCGGGCTGCAATATTGCAGTCTCGCAACCTACTATTAGAGAGATTAGTGCTTATGGAGAGATGTATTTTTTAGGCGGATTGCAAATATTTGTAAAATAGATAAAATTGTTGCCCCAATAAAGAGGGCAATTCACGATTAGCTATGTTACCTGATTTTCAAGTATTGATAGCAGCGCTTGAAAATGACACTTCTATAAAAGAAACTATAAATAATTTATTTTCTTTGATTTTACCTAAATACTCTTGGGAGTTTGCTCCTGGAAGTATAAATTTTAGAATAGGTGAAAATGCTAGTATTATTGGGCAAATAAATCCAATGAATTTTGAAAATTTTCAAAAACACTTAGTACTTTATTTTTACCGCAAAGAAAAAATAAAGAAGAACAAGAATTTAATCCAGCGAACAGTGCGGCTGAAGAGATTGCTAAAATTGCAAAAGGGCGCGACCAACGTGCGGCAATTCAGCAAAAAGAAAAGGTGATATAGGTATTTTTGCCAACTATGCTTCAGTTATTGCTGTTGGGTTATCTATGGATATAAATACAATTTATAATTATACGCCTTTTCAACTATATGATATTTTTACTAGGTATACAGTCAAAATGGCATATGATTTGCATATGAAAGTTAGTACAACTCCTTTCATGGATACTAGTAAAATGGATGAACCTAAAATTGGTTGGAAAGTATATATCAATAAGCTATAATCGTGTTCTTCATCAAACACGCTTATATATTTGAAGGAAATCTCGGTGCGTAGAGATTTTCTAAAAGGAAAATGTATACGTTTTCGTTTTATCATTCTATTTAGAAAGGAGAAAATAACATATGAATCGCTTTGGTGTGAAAAGCACTAATACGCCTTATCTGTTTTATCGAACAGGGTTTATTTATTTGAAATAAAAATTTTCCAAAAGAAAAAGAAGATGCCCCTTAGTGAAAAGGACAAGGAAATTCTTCTGTCGCAGAGGAAGTAAAACCTCGGCAGAGTGGGTTGATTTTTTGATCATAAATATACTAAAAAGCAAATTTATGATTTTTGTTATAAAAATTGTCAAAACCTAAAACTTTCAAAAGCTCAAAAGTATTATTCAGTCCCAAAATGCTAGAAAATATAATATCAATCAAGATTATTTCAAAACATGGAGTTCTAATATGGCCTATATTTTAGGCTTGTGGTATGCTGATGGATGTATCTATGGTGGAAAAATGTTTGATATTACTTTACACAAATAAATACATTCTAAATAAAATTGCCAAAGAAATAGGATATGAAGGCAATTTGTATGATTATGTGACAGACAAGCAGCTAGACTAAATTTTTTCTTGTGTGGTTATTTATAATGATATTATAAAACTAGGTGGAATGGAAAATAAAAGTAATTATATTTCTTTCCTGAAATTCCTTTGAAATATAGACCTGATTTTATTAGAGGGTATTTTGATGGAGATGGATGTATAATGAAATTGAAAGGGAATCGTATAAATTCTGCTTTTACTTCTGGTCTAAACAATTTTAGAATCTCTTTTAGATATTTTGAAAAAAGCTGGAGTTCAAGGCGGAAGTTTTGATGATTCTTGCTGTTCTCTAAAATTTGGGAAAAAGATACTATCAAAATAGGAAAATATATGTATCAAAATAATTCTGATTTTTCTTGAAAGGAAAAAGAAAATTTATTTTGTAAAATAAATAAGCTATCGGGGAACGAAAGAATCGAGTCATACTTTTATCATTGATAAAAGAGCGATGTAGAGACTAAAAATCATAATAGATTTTGAGGAATACTATTGATACGTATTTCAAAACAGGCGTATAAATGGCTAGACCATTTATAAGATATAGTCCATTTTATAAAATAAAATGACGCGAAATTTGCGATGTTGTTTTCAAACCTCTTACCTCTGTTGATATTGGTAATCAGCATTTTGATGCTGGCCAACCTGTTCTTTATATTGACACTGCTAAAACTTCTTCTCTCGAACAAGCTGTTAGCACTGTCTATGCTCAGGGTGGTCAAGGCAATCCCCGCCTAATTGGTTGGGACGGTGAAGACTCTTACCTTTACCCTCGAAGATGCTCTTATGTCTCCTATCAGCTTTGCTACCCTTTCTGGTGCTGGCATTGTAAAGGCCATAAGGCTGAAGATGCTTCTAAGCATCCTATTTATGTTCATGCTACTTATGATATGGTAGTTGAGCAAACCCAGGATAGCAAACTTGTTGCTAAACTCACTAATGAGGACCGCAATGGTGCTACTCTTGTAGTTACTCGTGAAGCCTATCTATCCTGTTACTCTTGATAGCGCTGGTGCTCAATCTCAGTATAAACTGAAGAAGAAGTCTTTACCGTTCAACCTGGTGGTACACTACAGAAAGCCACTCTTGGTGCTAATGGCGAAGTTGGCGATAAGGGTGAAACTCTTGCTTTCGTTCTAGGCGCTGATACTCCTGGTGATAAGAATCAAGATAAACCTGTAAAGTTGGTGATACTGTCCGCATTGACTGCTATGAAGTTCACTACGATGAAGCTTATGAAATGAGCATTGAAGCTTCTAACTTTGCTGGTTACTACTACATCGAAGCTTCTACACTTTTCCGTGACGAAGCTACTGGTGTAGATTCCTGCTGAATTCGTTATTCCTCGTGGTAAGATTCAGTCTAACTTTACTTTCAGCATGGCTAACAGCGGTGATCCATCTGAACAAATGTTCCAAAGTGAATATCGGATGGCTGCGTAGTAATACGTTGAAAAATTAACTCTCTAATTGCTGGGACACCCTTAGAGCCTTATAGACTACAACGTGGGTTGTAAAACCAAGCGTGAATGTTTGAAAACTATAAGGATTGGGCAATCAGCAGCTAAGAACCTGGCAATATGTTTTAAATCATAAAACTTGGCAAGGTTAAAGTTCAACGACTAGATTTTATATCGTAGTGCGGAAGTCCGCGCGAAATGGGGAGACTCCTATTGAAGAATAGGATGAAGATATAGTCTCGTCTCTATGGAAACATAGAGCAGCCAAAAGCGCAAACCAATTAACGAATTGGTTGGAAGATAAGCGACTTTCACTTTCACAATTGACTGCTGCTTCCTGCTTTCACTAAATTCAATAAGAAGAAGTTATGGCTCTTCTTCAGGTCATTGACCACACTTCTGAAACCCACAATTACAAAGATAAAACTGTGGGTCACGATGGCCGCAAAGATGACGCTGAAATTAGTGGATGGTACTCAAGTCTGTTTTGACCAAGCTGACGCTCGAAGCGCTGATACCGCAGCGGTAGGTCACGCTAAAGTGGGTACCGCAAAAGTCGGTGTCAAATAATTCAAGTTAGGAGAAAAGAATAGGCATTCTAAAAAACATGGGCAGATTCTGAACTAATTACTAAAGCTTTAAATAACATGGAGAGTGGTATTGAAGCTGCGGCTCTTAAAACTGATTTGGCTGGCAAAGCTAAAAAGTTGAAGGCGCAGTTACTATTACCGCAGCTAATACGGCTGCTGCTCAACCTACTAAGCTGAATTCAACAAAGTAATTGTTGACCTTAAGGCTATTAAAGCAAAATTAGACTATGAACGCCTAAAATAATTTAAAGGGTATTTCTTAATTGAAATACCCTTTATTTTAGAGATTTTTGAGAGGAGGAAAATGGCAATTAGTTATCTACATTATTATTATGGAAATAGCAACTCTCCTTTACAAGTGCTGAATTTTTGAAAATAAACGCAAAAATCTTTTAGACATGCAACTAAAAGTTTTGAACAGCAAAAAAGCTATCTTAAATAAAGTTCATTCTTCAAGAGTTCCAAAAGAATATGCGGAAATGCTTGAAATTTAACTGACACAGGAAATGCGGGCAACTTCGCAATCAAATTTATGCAGGGCCAATCCATCTGGCGGGATACCAGATAAAGTTCTTTTGATACCGCTCTTGAGGTGTATCTTCTGCAGGTAGTATTCAAAATATGGATGCGGCTAATATTGCAGGAAAAGTTGGAAACATAGTCGAAAATATTGATAATTTTCAAATTGGCTTAGAGAATACTTTAGATAAAGCTTACCAAAGTTTATTTGGTGGTGGAAATTTTGAAGCATATAAGCAAACAGTAATTGCTGATTATATTGCAAATCAAGGATTATCAGGACAAGATAGTTCTATTATAAAGCAACATATTTTAGATAATTTTTACGTCACGAAGGTTTTATTAAATCAGGTGCTTTCGCTAAGAACACTACTAATCGCGTTGAAGATTCTTTGAAAAAATTAATTTTATTTGCGGATGCTCTACCCGCATATAATGATTATTTATCTGGCACAGCAACTTATTCTACTAAAAATATAGTGGTACAATAAATGGTTTACCAGAATTTTCAAGATTATTGCGGGAAAGACCCAAGGTTTATATAATATGGTCAAAGGCGATGGAGCAGAATTGACCACAATGTTAGGAGAAAAGGCTGTTATCAAAAGATTGGTAAGCCTTTGGCAAATTTAGATAAAGTTTTACTGTTACTAACACTGGTTCTAATTCTACGGGTGGCGTCTCTGTTATTTCAACGTACAAAAGATGCCAATTGGGATAAAGCTTTTGGTTTGATAATTTGGGTAAACAATATGATGGTTCTGTATCTAAGCCCGATGTTACTGTAACTTATAATTTAAATGGTGTTAAAATTAATTATGGCCTTACTGTAAAAATTATGAAATGCAAAATGCTAATAATGGCACTAATAAATATTTTATTAATGCTAAGCTAACTTCTGAAACTACCTTATATGATGCCATGTCTCGTATTTTTAGTGGCACAGGTATGTATGGCGTTTATCAGCTTGCGGGCGGACATGGCAATGGTAATGTAAAACTTGTAAATGGTAATCGTTATACTAATGGCCAATTAGATGAAATGTGGAATTCTCTAAAAGACATGGTTATTGCAGGAAATATACTAACTTTCTTAGGCGGTCTAAAAGAAGATAATACTTTTATTTATGGTAGCTAATGGACGAGTAATTGGTTTAGATCAAATTCTAAGAGATATTATTAATGGAAAGACTAAAGAAGCTATAGCATCAAAGGTGCTTCTGCTCGTTCCAGATATATGTCTGAAAATAAGTGGGAAGATAGCGAAAAAGATAACCATGCCAATGCTTTAAAGCGTAGTGCCGCAGCGAGCAAGAGTATTGAGTCTTTGCTGAGAGGTGCCAAAATTACTACTCACTTAAAAATATTTTTTAGTTAAGATTTGACAATAAAAATATATTATGATAAAATATATTTAAATATATAGAGATAAAAGGAGTTTATATGATTGATTTACGTATTGAAAAGAACGTCACATGACTACTCAAGACATGTATGATATTCTTGATTTTGCAATGCAGGCCGCAGAAGATAATGGCTTTATCAATAGTTTTATTTATGAACGTGCTCTTTATGAATTCGCCGCGCTTATTCTATTCCCTGACCGAAAAGACGAATTTTCTTCTCTAATTGCGGAAAATGTGAATACCGCATGGGACACTATGCTTGAAGATGGTATTCTTGAAGAGCTTGTAGAAAACTATGAACAAGACCTCAATTATCTTGCTGCTCTTGGAGAAAAATGGATTGATGAATTTACTACTTATATCCATTCTGCTCGTGGACTTCTAAATAGCCTTCAAGGATATTACTGGAAAAATTTCAATATGAATGTTGAACGTCTTATGAGCGCAGCCAAAGAGTCTGGCGTTGCAGAAGCTCTTCAAATTGCTGACGAATGGGGCATGAATCGTGAAGTAGCAAAATCTCAATCTAACTTTGAAGTTGTAGAAGGTAATACGGTTCTTTGTTCTCTGAGTAATACCTGGTCATTTTTGTATAATCTTTAGAGCCTACTTTGATAATAAGTAGGCTCTTTTTGCCTAATTAGAATGATATAAAAGGAATTGCCTGTGGTTTACAAAACACTGGCATACAAAGAAAATTGAAGGATGTGGTTATTATATCTAAATATTCTAATACTGTTGAATATAATCTAAAACCACGTTAGATGCCAGTGGTATTAGTAAGCTACAAGCTGAAATTAGAAAAACGCAAGATGCTCTTCGCGTATTGTCTGCCCAAGAGCTAATTGGCGATAAATCTGCTAGTAAGGCTATTCAAGAAATTGAAAATTACAACGAGCATTGACAACGAGTTTTAATTCTCGTGTTGGTATGCTGGATATGAATAAGTTTACTGCGGAATTAACCAAAAGTAAACTAATCTAGCTGGTTTACAGCAGGAATTTGCTAAAGCTGGTACAACTGGTCAGACTGCCTTTAACCAAGTTATAGCCGTTTAGGCAAGCTTGATACTGGCGTAAAATCTACAAGTAAAGCTGTAGATAAAATTTTCAATACTATTGGTAACACGGTGCGCTGGGCGTTGTATCTTCTGCGTTCAATCAGATGACCAATAGTATTTATCAATCTGTAGAATATGTAAAAGAATTAGACGATTCTTTAACACAAATCATGCTCGTTACAGATTATTCTCGTGAAAATATGAATGATTTTGCTAGAAGTGCTAATGAAGCAGCGAAAATCTTGGTAGCACTACAACCGCTATGACAAACGCTTCTTTGGTATTCGCACAGCAAGGTTTTAATTTAGACCAATCTTCCCAATTGGCAGAACTTTCTACAAAACTTGCTAATGCGTCTCAGCAAGATACCGCAACCACCTCTGACCAAATTACTGCATATATGAATGCATACGGTCTTGATAAAGATATGAACGCTTTGCATGGTGCAATGGATGCTTGGGCGCAAGTAGCTAATGTATCTGCGGCAGATGTTGCTGAATTAGCACAGGCTTCACAGAAGGCCGCATCTACAGCAAATACGGTTGGCGTATCTATGGACCAATTGAATGGTCAGATTGCCGCAATTGAATCTGTTACTCGTGAAGCACCAGAGCAAATTGGTAACGGTTTGAAAACACTTTATGCTCGTTTCTCTGACCTTGAAGCGGGTGAAACTCTTGAAGATGGTGTATCTCTTGGAAAAGTTACCTCCCAATTAGAAAAGTATGGCGTTCAGGTTCTTGACGGTGAAGGCCAGATGCGTGGTGTTGGTGACATTATGGAAGACCTTATGGAAGTATGGTCTTCTTGACCAAACACAAAGCTGCTGTTGCGCAAACGGTAGCTGGTAAATATCAGCTTTCACGTTTTGAAGCTCTTATGAATCGTTCAGACCTTTATGATGAATATAAAGGCGCATCTGAAAGTGCAGACGGCACTCTTGACCAAATGAATGAAGAGTTTGTGGATTCTCTCGAAGGTCGCATGAACAAACTTCAAGCAACCTTTGAAGGTATCTTTAATTCTCTGTTTGAAACAGATGATATTTATCCATTTATTGATGCTTTAACTGCCGCATTAGAACTGGTAGATAATTTTGTTCAGTCTATTGGTGGCGGCGGACAAGTTTTATTAGCGTTTGGTAATATTGCTACTAAAGTATTTAGCAAACAATTAGCTGAAAATATTAGTAATACAATTCAAGCTTATGCTGATAATAAAGCTGTCAAAGCTAATGGTAAAATGGCAAAACAGAATCTTGAGTCTCTTGGACTAAAAGACACTGAAAATAAATATAATAAGCCTATTGTTGATTTTGCTATTACTGGCATGAAATATTCTAATATCATGTCCGACAATCAAAAACTAATTTCAATGATAACTTAGAGCAAACAGTCAAACTAAATAATCAAGTTTTAGAATCTGAAGCCAAGCTAAGAGAAGCGGCTGCAGCAACTAATCTTCTATACCAAGATAGACTTGAAACAAAAGAAAATATGTTGTCTATTGAAAAGATGAAAACGGCAATCTTTCTTGGAAGATTGGCGAACAACTTATGCCACAGTTTGCGGCTGGAACTGCTCTTGGAATGGAAGATGCTAAAGCTTATGAGAATTATGATTTATCTGATTCTTTAGAGGGGTCCATTTCAGCATTAGGTAATCTCTCTAATCAAGTAGAGGGCTATATTTCTTTACAAAAACAGGTAGACAAAGATAATGCTTGGGATAAAGTAAAAGGAAATATAGATATTACTAGAGAAAGTGTCAAAAACTTTGTTCTGTAATGACTGGATTAGAAGATATTACAGCAGTTAAAGATTTAGACAAGGCAATGGAAGACGCAGGCCAAGAAGCAAAAGAGATGGCCCAAGCTATTCAAAATTTATATGTCTGCCACAGATATTACAACTGGTAAAGAATTAGATGTAAATAAAATCAAATCTGCAATAGAAGAAATTAGAACTTTAGCTTTGACAGAACAAAAGCAATGGAAGGTTTGGGCAAAGGTAATTTTATTCAAAACCCAGAAGACCTAAATAGATTATTAGAAATGTTCAATAAAGCTAAGGTTGCTGCTGATGAACAAGCTAGAATTAATGAAGAAACTCAAAAGGGTTTAGAATTACAAGCTAAACTTAATAATGTTATTGAGCTAACTTCTGCGGTTGGAGATTTGGCATTTGCTTGGACTTCTTTCCAAGAGCTAGGAAGCTTATGGGCAAAGGAAGATTTATCTCTTGGAGAAAAGGTACTACAAACTATTACTAATATGGCTTTGTTATCCCACAATTGATAACTGCTATGAAAGCTTTCAATCTTACAAAATAGAAACCAAGTTGCGGAAACAGCTATTGGTTTATTAGATGCGGCGCAAGGAGCTGGCAAATTAGCTAAGGGTGCGGATATTGCTGGCACAGCAATGGCAAAATAGTGATATTCTTACCTTACTAATTCCTCATGGCAAAGCTATCAAAGTAGTTCTTGGCGGATTGGCTGCTGCACTTGCTTTTGTTGGATTTACTTCTGAACAAGAAAAAAGCTAGAGTGGCGGCATTAGCAAAATCTGCGGAAGAAGCTAGCACTAAATTACAAAATATTCAAGAAGGTAAAGCTAATTTTGATAGCGTTTATGAACAATATAAAAGGGTCAAGCATCTAGTTCAGAGTTAGAGGATGCTGCAAAGACATTGAATGATACTTTGAACGACCAATCTTTAGTTGTTCAATCTTTAGCTGGAAATTGGGAAGCATATTCTCAAAGTGTAGACGCTGCTGCTAAAAGAAGCCCAAGCTCAGCAGAATACTTTGAAACAAAATTCTTGGGAAGCTGAACGGTCTTATGCTACTAAAGCATCTAGTTGGGATACTTTAGTTGGTCCAAAAATAATAGTTTATCTGCAAAATGCAAATGGACGAAGGCGTAGCAAACACCTATCTCAATCAAAATGCAATAGGTAAAGATTTATTTGGTGGCTGGGGCGTTATGGACGGCTCTACTGCGGCTGACCGCATCAAGCTCTAAATGATATTAATGATGCTTATGTAGAAGCTATTGCTAATGCATCTGGTAAACAAAAAGAAGTTTTACAAGAAGAATATGACAATTTTACAACTTTTGCTAGTAAATTTGATGAAGAAAACTGCTGTTGAATCTGCTTGGAACGCAGAAGCACAAGGCGCACTAACTGCTTTTGGAGATGAAAAAGATTTTCAATTACAAGGCGGTGAAACTCTTGAAGAATATAAGCAACGCTTATTAGAAACAGGCAAGTTTAGTTCTGAAGGCGCGGTAGAAGCTTTTGTTGAAGGCATGGCTTCTGGCGATTTCAGTAGCTCTGAAGCTATTGCCAATGCTCTTGGAGCAAAATCAGCAGATAAAGTTTTGAAGAAATTTCTCAAGGTGCTATTAGTAGAGATATTGATAATGGTAATATCAATTTTGGTCAAGGATTTTCTGCAAACGCAGAAATAAATGAAACCTCTTTACAAAATTATGTTACTCAAGAGTATAATAGTCTAAGTGACGAACAAAAGATAAAATTAGTTGGTACTTTAGATAAAAACGCTACAACTCAAGAAATTTTACAACAAATCCAAGAAATTCAAAATGGCCCAGAGCTAGAACAAGCCGAATTAGAATTCAAACCAAACTTTACCAATAGAGTAGATTTGAGTGAAGCAGATTATTCTCAAATTGCTCAAGATTCTGGTATTTCAGATACTACTTTCAATCGTATGGCTGCGGATACATACCATCAAGAAGGTGGGTATTTCCAAAAGAAAGTTCTAAAATTGAAAGCCAAATAGAGGGCATCCAAGACGGTTCTGTAGATTTCAAAGAAGTAGTAGAGGGCGCTGGGATGCTGATGAGGCCGTTTCTCAATTAAAAGACTACAATGATTTAGCTAAAGAAGCAAATGTTACTGCAGCTAATTTGCGAATGAATAAAGGCGTAGATAGTCTAATTGATTGTTGGGAAGAAGCTGGGGCAGTCCTCAAAGATGACGCGGCAAAAGGCACGGCTGATTGGTATAAAGCTGTTGAGCAAGTTGACGAAGCTATGTCAGACATTCTCAATATTGATGTTGGCACCCTGAGCAATGATTTTTGAAAACGCAGATGCTATTGCTGCAATGGAACAAGCTGCTCAAGGAGATATGGCAGCTTTAGACGAACTTCGTGATTTAGCTACAAAAGATATTATCCAAAATATGGATATTCAAATTGGTAGTGGAGATGAAGAAGGGGTTGAAGCAGCTAGAACAAAACTATTAGAATTGCAGCAATCTCTTCAAAATGAATTAGACAACACTCCATTAGAAGCTCGTGCAAAGTTGATGTATCTGAATATACAGCACAACTAAATCAAATGATTATGGATGGCCAGATTACTGCGGAACAAGCTTCTCAGGCTTTAAGCTCTATGGGCATTTCTGGTGAAATTACTTATGAGCAAGGTCAAATTGATGCACCAATTATCACTTATACTAATCAAGGTGGAAGTCTTGATAGTCTTTTGAATGAAAATGGTGGATCAATTAGCTTTACCTCAGCTGTCACAGGGCATACCACAGTTGATGCACAAATTCCACAGTTCAAAGGAACTCATTATACTGGTGCTGGTATTACTGGTGGTGTAGGTCGCGGCAGTACCAAAAGGGCAGCGGTGGCGGTGGTAAAAAGGCGGCGGTGGCGGCGGAGGTAAATCCTATAAGCCAAAAGAAAATAAAGACGCTATTGAAAACAAAGTTGACCGCTACGAAAAGTAAATACGGCTTTAGCTGCTATTGGTGCTGATTATGAAAAGATCAATAGTGAACAAGAGCGATTAAATGGCGATAAACTTGCTAAGAATCTTCAAAAGCAAAATGAACTTCTTCTACGTCAAATTGAACTTTATCAAGAAAAATTAAAGATTCAGCAGCAAGAAGCTGAAGAAGTAAAGAATAAACTTTCTTCTCAATTTGGAATCACTTACGATTCCGAAGGTTTTATGACCAATTATGCCAAAGTTCATCAACAACTTATTGATGAAGTAAATCGTATTGGTAATCAATATGCTGGGCTTGGCTCCGAAGAAGCTGAAGAAGCTCTTGATAAACAGTATGAAGCTGCTCAAAAACGTCTTGATACTTTTGAAGAGCTTTATCAACGCTATGATGAACTTCTTTCTTCTGACCTTAAAGATACCATTCAACAAATAGAAGACCTCAAAGACTCTATTGAGGATATGAGAATTGAAATCTTTAAAACTTCTGTTGAAGCTCTTGATAATATTAGAGATATTAGAAAGAACTTGCGGAATTCAACCAATCTTCTAAGATTTGGTTTGACGATGACCCATTTGAAAAGCCAAAGAGAGTGTCTTACAGCTTGGTGAATTCTGGGACGGTGCTATTGATGATGTTGATAAATACTATGATGAACTAATTGCTAAAGAACAAGAAGCCGCTAATAAAGCAACAACTTCTGAAGGCAAGCTCTATCATAACAACCGTATCCTTCAATTGCAAAAAGCAAAAGCAGACCAAGGAAAAGAATCTTTAGACTATTTAGGTACTGGTTTCTTTGATATGCAATTCTCTAATGTCATGGATATGATGGAAGAGATTGAAGAGTTTGAAAAGACTGGTTCTTCTATGGTCTTTGGTGAAAATAGTGCGGCCATGTATGAAACCGCATTAGATGTTCTGAAACAAGCTAATTCTACCTTAAATGATTATAAAGATAATGTCACAGAACTCCGTGACCTTATCAATGATATGCTTGATGAAATTCTTGAAAAACAAGAAGAACGTCAAAATATGTATGAGAATATCAATGATGAATTAGAGCATCAAATTGACCTTATCACTATGATTCATGGTGAAGAAGCATATGACCAACTCAAACAAGCATATGCGGCACAGCTAACTAATACCAAGAATCAGATTTCAGAAATGAATCAAACCTTGGCCGCAAACAAAGAGCTACTTGCTCAAATGGAAGCGGCTGGAGATACATCTTCTGATGCTTATAAGGCTCTCAAAGAAAATATTGCAGATACTCAGAAAGAACTAAATAGCCTAGTTCAATCTTCTATTGAGAATATCCGCAAACAACAAGAACTTGTGGTTAAAAGTATTACTGATGCCTGGGTTAAAGATGCTTTAGGCACAGACCTTGACTGGATGCAAACTGAATGGGAGCTTATCAACCGCAATGCTGATTACTATCTTGATGATGTAAATAAAGCATATAATATCCAAAAGCTACAGGGTAAGTATTTGGAGCTCTTGGATCAATCTAATGATTTAGGTATCCAGAATCAAATTACTGCTCAAATGAAAGAGCAACTTAAATATCTAAGAGAGAAAAGAATCTTTCTGAATATGATGTTCAATATGCCAATGCTCAGCTTGAAATTCTTCAAAAGCGCATAGCCTTAGAAGAAGCTCAGCGTAATAAATCTCAGATGAAACTCCGCAGAGATAGCCAAGGTAATTACTCTTATGTATATACTGCCAATGAGGGCGATGTTGCTAACGCTCAGAGTGGACTCTTGGATGCTCAAAACAATGCCTATAATCTTTCTAAAGAACAGATGAAGCAAACTCAAGCAGATTCTTTAAGTGCTTTAGCCGATGCTAAATCTCTTATTGATTCCATTTGGACCAATGCTAATCTATCTCTTGAGGAAAAAAAGCGTACAGAAACTATTATTGGTAGCTTAAAAGAATATCTTACTGCTACTAGTGAACAGCTTGGTGTGTCTGAACAAAATATTATCAATGATTTCTTAGATATGTGTGAAGCACTTACTGACGAAAACAAGACTGGGCTTCAAGAAACATATGAAGAAATTGTCAAGGGTAATAAAGATGCTTTCGATAAGATTGATGACCGCTGGAGCACTTCTCTTACTGGCTGGTTAGAGAATCTTGATAAATTCAATCAAGATACAACTGATAAATTTGATTCTCTATGGTGAGATGGAAGAATATGAATCTGAAATTGATAACATAGGAGATTTAGTTGGCCAGAACTTTGATGATATGACAGGTTCTATCCAAGGCACTCTTGATAAAACCGAAGAGCTACGAACAAGTACTCAGGGCTTTATTAGTGACCTTCAGAAAATGTCTGGTGCTGTTGCGGATGCAGAAAAGAGCATGGCGTACTATCGTGACAAGATTACTGAAGCTAATAATGAAATGTCTATGTATCAGCAAAAGTCAATGAACTTGGTTCTAAACTTGAACAGGCTGAGCGCGAAAAGCTGATATGCGGGCTGAGATTCAAAAATGCAAGATGCTGAAGCTGCACGTCAACAAGCTGCTAATGGTGGCAATGGAGCAGGCGGTGCTGGTGGCGGAGGAGCTAATGGACAAGCCAACTCCGCTATGGCTTGGGGTATTGCTCAAGCAATTTGGACCTATGGCGGCAAATCTGGCTGGGGTAATGACCCAATTCGTTCTACCAAGTTAAAGAAGGCTTATGGCGATGCATTTGCTCGTGAAGTTCAAAATGTTATCAACTCTAATGCTCGTTCTGGTAAATTAGTTAATTATGATAGTATGAAGTATTCTTCTTATAGTCTAATTGGTTATGATACTGGTGGCTATACTGGCACATGGGGAGATAAAACATTCGATGATAAGAATGGCAAATTGGCTGTTCTACATCAGAAAGAGCTTATTCTCAACGCAACTGACACAGAAAACATTTTAGCAACTGTTTCCGCTGTTAGAGATTTAGTTGCAGGATTGAAGACACAAGCTCTCAACGGTCTGTCTACAGCGTTTGCTATTGGAGGAGTGACTACAAAGAAACAGCTCAAGATGTAAATCAGAATGTCCATATTACAGCTGAATTCCCCAATGTCTCTTCTAGTTCTGAGATTGAAAATGCTCTACTCAATCTCAATGAACGTGCTATTCAGTACGCTTTCAAAATAATTAGTGGTCAATTTTGTATAATCGCTTTATAATATTTTTGAATTATATTTAGAGCAAACAAGGATTTTATAGGCGTAGGGTCTAATGGCTCTACGCCTATTTTTTATAGAGATAAAAGGAATGGAGGTATCTTACTTTGAGTAATCAAATGGAGCTTCAAGATAGTATCTTGAAAGCTATTGATGCTATTACCAAAACAAGAATTGATAAACTCCAATTAGACAAAACTGTAACCGCAGAAATTATCAAATGCACTAATGCGCTTAGTAGAGAATATAAATGCTCTTATAATGGTGGCAATATTACTGCATATGCGGCTGAAGGTGCTACATATACTAATGGACAATCCGTATATGTGCTAATCCCGCAAAGTGATATGACAAAAAGAAAAACTATTGTAGGAGTCAGTTCTGCTAAAGAAGATGATGGAAATATTAGTTTTGTATCTTCTGCGCTAAGTGATTATAATCTAATTGGTAAAAATGTTATCAATGATAAGAAAAATATTCAACCAGTAGGATTGCACTCCTATAAAAAGAAGAATATTTCTTGCTATACGATTATGCAACAAGAAATGATTCTTCCCGCAATTATGTAAATATTGAAATTGAAGAGCTTAATAATAATCTAAAACAAGCTGAAGCCCTTATGATTGAAGCAAGTTTTCAAACTAGACTTCAAAAGCTCATAAGCTATCACAAGATGGTATCTATGGACTTCAATTTGTATTAGCCTTTGCGGACCGAGATAAAACGGATGAAAATGGAAAGCCCGCAATTAAATATATCTCTTATGTTATTGATAGTAACAATATGACAGGTAATCCATTTAGATTTAGCTCTTGGTCTGAACAATATCAAATATATCCTATTGATATAGAAAACTTTTTATATATTGACAGTATTCTTTCTATGAAAAGATTTTATAGAAAAAGACAATATAAATATGGCTAATTCTTGGGGTGCTGATATTTTCTTGAAAGATATTGAAGTATATCCTCTAAAGAAAATTGATGCGGTCAGTGGTAATTATAAACTTTCTCTATCTATGCCGCAAGGTTCTACTTTTAGAGGAAATGCGTCTGAAGATCAACTAGATATTGTAGCCAAGGTAACTGAAAAAATGTAAATAACCTATCTGACAATACTACTTTTATTGGTTTAAAGAAGATAATCGAGTTGTTTCTGATAGTGATAATTATCAGATGTATGGTGGCGCAGGTTGGGCGTGGCTAAAAATAAAGGCAATAATTATACTTTATATACTGATGCTACGGAAAATAGAGCTTATGAAAATAAATATCTGTGCGTAGCAGTTTATAAAGAGTCTGTTATCCTAAAACATACTTTGTAATTTATAATGAATCTGCCCGCAGAGATATTACCATTAGTTCATCTCTTGGAGCAAAATTTAGCTTTGACCGTGGCAAACCCGTTTTGACATGTATGATTGATGGTAAATCTGAAAAATTTGAAGAGGGTAAGCCAAATAGTCATGCTGATAGTTTATTTAGATTTATTTGGTCTAAAATAGATGAATATAACAATACAACTACTTTTATTGAAACATATGCGGAACTAGAAAAGAAATATGAAGAATTAAAGAAAACCCTGGTGTTTCCTATCATGACTTGTCCGCATTGAAAAATCAAATGTTAGCATTACAAGGTGTCTCTTGGGAAAGAAATGTTTTAAATTATCCCATTAGTCAAATTGACAACAATGCTAGATTCAAATGTTCCGTATATTTAAAAGATACTCTAGATGGAGAAGAATATAGTATAGGTAGTGCGGAAATTCTTTTACAAAATGAAAATACGGCAAGCCCCACTGATTACTATATTACAATTGAAAATGGGGACCAAGTATTTCAATATAGTGAGTCTGGTGTTTCTCCAGACGACGAACGATATACTGACCCGTTAGTAGTGAAACCTTTAATTTGCCATTTCTTTGATCCAGCAGGATTAGAGGTCAATAAAGAAACGTATGATGTAAAATGGGTGGTACCACTAGAAAATAGTATGATTGTTGTACCTACTAAAAGTATGACAATGAATAACGCTAACAATAAAATTGAGTGGTATATAGAAGAAATTTTCCCATTGAAATTGCCAATGACTATGATTATCAAGCTCTAAATAATCAAGTAACTGCAATTGTTTCGTATAAAGACCAAGAGTACAAGCAAGATACCACTTTGTTGTTTACAAAGATTGGTGAGAATGGTACCAATGGTACTGACATTGTGGCAAAATTTCACCACGACTAAAGACTGCAAACAATGAGCTTCTTGCTATTGTAACAGGTAAGGGAGATGCATGTTATAATGATATAGCATCAACCCCACTGACTTCTCAAACTAATTTACCTTTACAATTTGATTTATATCAACGTAATACCAAACTTGCTTTAGGTAAAAAGCCTAAATGGTCTATTGCGGGAGCTAGCAATCAAAGTAAGTTTTTATATAATCCTGATACCCAAACTTCTCAATTAGGTTGGAGTCAAGAAAAGACAGAAAGAAAATTCCGCTATCAAATTGTTAAAACTGATATAGAATATGAGAATAATAATTACTATGCTTTTTATCCTATGCCAGTTATTGAATATAATAATGCGGGAAATCTTCATATTGGCTTAGATAAGACTACAACTTTGAAATCCATTACATATAATGCGGATGGCCGCAATCCGTTATATAATAAGAATCAATTTATTGAACTAAATATTAGTGGAAATAAAGAATATTATATTGTGTGGACCGCAGAAGGTGGAGAACCAAGAGTAGCAAATAAGGCTACTAAAGTATATGAAAGTAATCCACGCAATGCTGCATTTACTTTGCTTTGGATAATAAAGAAAAGAAGGTTCTTCTATTATTGTTCCCACAGAAAATAATGTAAATAAGGTATATATTCTACCTGATAATATTTACACTGGTGAATATACGAACAATTTAGTCCATGCTGCTATTTATACAAGTAAAGAAATATATCAAAATGGTGGCAATACTATTTGTGATGTATATGTACCTATTTATATGAGTCTCAATGTATATGGACTAAAATCTCTTAATGCGTGGGATGGTAATCATGTTGAAATCAACGAAGATGAAAACTATGTACTTGCGCCGCAAATAGGAGCTGGTAAAAAGATACTAATAATAAATTTACTGGTATCTTAATGGGTACTTCTCAAACCTATGACCAAAAAGAAGAACAGGTTGGACTCTTGGGTTATAGTAAAGGTAAACAATCTATTTGGCTCGACGCAGATAGTGGTAATGCAATATTTGGTTTGCCTGAGCAACAAGCTAGTGCTAACAATAACTTTACTGAAGGCCGCATTGAACTTATCCCAGGCGGTGAATCTAAGATTGGTCAATGGAGAATTGGCTCTCGCGCCATGTATAATATGACTATTCCTGATGTAGAAGGGGATAGCTTTACTGGGGTAGAACCTATCAAGCCCTATACCGATTATGCGGTCAAAGGTGCTCAAATTGCAATTCCGCAAGAAGCACAGGGTATTATTCTAAACGCTAATCCTGCGTATGCTTCTTATAAGGGTAAACCATTATTTAAAACAAACTCAAAGATTGATTTTGATAATGCTAATGCGGCTATTCGTGAAGGTGATAGTTTTGAAGTAGAAATTGACCCTTCTAAAGATTCTGCTTTTTCTATCTATCGTCACACAAAATGGGATAAAGGAGTCCTTACAAATGATTGGCATAGATACCCTCTAGTTGGTATCAATGCCCAAGGTCAATTCTATACTAATGCTATTGAGAATGAAGAAAGTTCAATGGGTATTGGTAAGATTGGTGCCTTTGGAACAGCTGCAGCAGATGGTAAATATGTTGGTGCACAATTTGGTTATGATAAGACTAATCTTTTCAAATTCTTTATTTTAAAAGACGGAGAAGAAGGTACTATCAGTAGAACTTTATTCTTAACCGCAGGTACTAATAAAACCAACGAATACTCTCGTCCATTAAGTATGAATTTCAAATCTATTAATTTGTATGCTAGTAATAGTTCAGATTCTCAAATTTCTGATTATCGTATGAATCTATCTGCTAGTGGTTTATCTCTTGGACAAAAGATAAAACCTTCTTAGATTTGACTTTTACTAATAATAGTGCGGAATACAATAGACTAAATACAGAAACTAATTTAGCTATTACGGTTCCTAAAATAGACATTTTTCATTAAATAACCATAATAATGGAACACCACTATTAGATATAAATGAAGGTAATGCTAAAATTACTTTATCTGGTGCATTGACTACCCGCACTGATAAAGTAGATTTAGACTCAAAACAAAGCTCACTTAGGTAGTAGATATTTTGATTTTAGTTTAGATTATAGCACAGGGATTGGGCAGTTAGCATCTGATAATGGCTCCGCTCTAACTATCAATAGAGATGGAAATACTAATAGTTCTCTAGTTGATAATTGTGGTATTTCTCTTACCGCGAAGCAGCAAGGTGGTATTCAACTCATTAGTGAAAACGCAAACAAGGGCATTAAAATTGATGCTCGTTTGAATAACAATAGCGCAACAAGTACATATATGACCTTTACTCCAAATGGTCAAGGCTTCAGTACTTTCTCTATCACTTCTGGATGCGGAAATATCTGGAGTGAAAAGGTGGCGTTAGTGGTTATGATGGTTTGAAGCTTTCAGCATTTGCCGCGCCATGGGCTATTTTCCCAGGAAATAAGCCTGGTACAAGTAGAAGTATTGAAGCCTTAAATGATATTTTTAGTAATAAAAATATTCAAGGTAATGAACTTTATTGGATAAGTAATAAACGTGATAGTCATGGCTGGCAAACCAATTCTAATAATGTATGGGCGCATTTAGATGCTATTTATGGTATTCTTAGAACTATCAGAAATGAAGCTAGCACTTGGGCTACAAATGCAGAAAACAATGCAAAGCTTATACTCGTTCTTACGCGGCTCCTAAGTCTCACAGTCACAATTACGCTTCTGCTACTCACACCCACAAAGTGTATACAGCAGAGAAAAACTTGTTGACGGTGTTCGTTGGGATACTTATCAGGTAGCTGGAATGGATGTTTCGCACATCAAGAGCGTTTCTTCTTCTACATATAAAATTCCTACAGGAAATACAACTGCCCCAGTGTAATATAAATAAAGATATAAAAGGAGATAAAAATGAATGAATTAGAACTTCGTATTAGAGTTCAAGGTATGGTAAAACAATGGGTAAATAACTTTATGTTATCTAATGGAGTATCCGCCACGGTAATGGAGGATGCTCTTAATAAAGTTGTTTCTGAATTAAAAGATGCTGTTATGCAAGAGTTTATTGCATCTGTAACAACTGTCCCGCAACCAGAAGACCCTATCGTTTCTGAAAACAATAAGGAAAAGTAATGGCAACTAAAACAAAAGATTTTTAACTAAAGCTGCCGTGAAACAAGATGATGGTACTCTTGGAAGTTATACTCCTATTGGTGCTTCATTTGAAGATGTTTATGATACTCGCGGCGATAATAGCAATGGATTTTATTCCCTTGCTCAATTCTTTGACAATTATTTAGCTTTTGTAAAAGGTGTAAAACTTGTTCATACTGGTGATACACAGCCTACAAATCTTAATTATTGTTTTGGATTGATACATCAAAAACTAACCATGATACATATGGCGAAAGACAGTAGGAGGTTCTAATTTATGGCAACTGTTGTAAATACACTGTTTCCCAGTGATTCCTACATTTATGAACGCTTTTCCAAATACAACAGATGCAGTAGTATATTTTAGTTTATCTCCTTTTAATTCATCTACAGAAATTAAACATGTTCATGTTTCTGTAGTAAATCAGTTGAATAATGAGAACGCCATTGCGACTAAACACCCCAGTGGCGTTCTTTTCTCTGATTTGAATTATGATACCAAAGCTGGTATGTACTATGTTACAATTCCAGTTACAGATATAGATGGTAATGTTTTCAATATTAACCAGTTCTATAAAGTACAATTACGTTTTGATAGTTGTAATTGGGATGATATTGATGGTAATGATGTTCCAAATAGCGAAAAGTAACTAACTATTTACTTAATTATCAGCAATATTTTTCAGAATGGTCTTCTGTTTGTTTGATTAGACCAATATTACAACCTTCTATTTTATCAAAACTTTGAAATTTATCAAGAAGCTGCTGGTAGTGGTAAAGTGCCATCTTATAACAAAGGTATTATTCCAATAGTGGGAAATATGTCATTTGGTGATGGTAGTCAAAATGAGACTGAAACCATGCAATCTTATCAGATAAAAATATTATCTGAAAATGGCAAAGAAGTGCTTCAAACATATCCTACTATTTATACAGGAGATAACCTAGACCCTAATGTAATCAATTATAAGATTGATTTACAAAAACTAGATACTGCTGATTCTTCGCAATTCAAGCTAGAAATTACTGGCATAACCCGCAACCAATATACTTGCACTAAAACTTATGATTTTCAAATTAGTAACTTCTTAGAAGAAGAAAAATTTAATCCTATTCTTAAAGTTGAGATGGATAACGAAAATGGTATCGCAAAAGTTCATGTAACTAACAAAAGTGAACAAACACTATTTGGTACTGTTTATATTAAGCGCTCTTCTAGTCTGGATAATTTTAAAACCGTTGAAAATATCTATGCCACTAAAATTGCGAAATCTTGATATTACTTTTGAAGATAATACTGTTAGTAGTTTAGTTTGGTATCAATATTCTGCTCAATTTGAAAATAGTGCGGGAGCTTTACCCCTGTCAAAATTCTCAAGTGTTCTTACCTGAGTTTTATGATGCAATTCTTTCTCGTGGGGAAAAACAGTATAATATCAAATACAATTATACCGTATCTAATATAAAACCTGTTGTCAACCGCGCAAAGATTGATACTCTTGGCGGACGCTATCCTAAGTTTGCGGAAAATGCTATTCTAAACTATAAGCAATTTAGTATCAAGGGCATGATTTCAGCTGAAGCAGACGCTTATCAAAAATTCTTAGAGAAAAAGTATATTCTGGTAATCTCAATAATTATTATTCTGTTTATAAAGAAAATAATGGTATCAAAGACTTGGCCCGCAATGATTTTCAAAAGTGGATAAAAGATACTGTTCAAGATTATCCAGAAAATAATATCGTGGGTGACACTAATTATAGATTCCTTACCACAACAGAAAATGACTGGATGTGGGAACGCGAATTTAGAGAAGAATTAGTTGAATGGCTAAATGATGGAGAGCCTAAACTTTATCGTTCTATGCCAGAAGGCTCTATGGTTGTTATGCTTACAGATGTAAATTTAACTCCTATGCAGGGTCGTTCACGTCTAAACTGGGATTTCACTGCTACTGTATATGAGATTGCTGAAGCTGATTCTCTTGAATTACTTGACTCTCTTGGAATTTATGAAACCGTTAAATTGCCTGAAGTTACTCAAGGTAGCGGTGGTGGAAGTATTGACCCAGAACCAGAATACGTTGAAGTAGTTAAAGTTGGACAGTTATTCCAATATGAGATTACAGACAAATCTGATATTCGTAATATGCTTCTCCAAGAGCTACAAAGAAATATGGTAAACGAGATTCTGAAAAGAATCTTGGGACGAGGGCAATGTTCTTTCTGATAAAAGCCAGATGAACTATATCTCAAGAATGTAAAGATTTTCTTCCACAATAAACCTAATCTTTATTACACTGATAGTGGGAAATCTTCAATGGGTATATGATAATAAATATGACCCACGAATTCATGGCGATAAACAAATCTTTACAGGATACTCTTTCAATATGATTACATCTGCCAGCGAAGGCGAAATCAATATCTTCGTCAATGACAGAGGATATTATCAAATTCCTAATGACTTAGACGTAAAGAGTTTATCTTTCAATAGACCTGGCGATATTGTTACTATTGAATATACTATGGTATATAAAGAAAGAACAATATTAGCAATATAATCGCAGGCAATACAATATCTCGCACAATTATTGGTCAGTATGAAGGAATTTTCCAACCTAATCAATATCTTGGTGAAAAGATTAGAAGTAAGTATAACTTTGTTAAAACGGGTGACTATTCTGAGCGTATGCAGTATTGGAAGGTATTTGTTTAGATACTGTTCCTTATGCTCTTTGCGGAATTGAGTATGTTGGTGGCGATGGAGAACAAACATATGAAATTGGTCACACTGGTGTACTTCATATGCTCAAACAATTCTCTGTCAAAGATATTAGATTCTTTGGCCGCAGAATGGTTAGACAAGATATATCTCGTCAAAGATTCTTAGAAGATTGGGAATATGTAATTGATAGTAGCGTTTCAGAGGAGACTCTTGGACGCTATATGAACTGGTTCAATCTTGATAATGAAGATACCAAGAAACGAGTTGGTATTTATCAAGATGATGAATTAAGTGAAAAATTGTTCCCTCTTGGCAAGTTATAAATCCTAATAATCCAAAATCTGAACATATCACTTACAATACTGTAGAGGAAATTGAAAATCCTCAACGTAATACAGTTTATGATATTGGTGGAAGTTTGAAAATTTATTACCATGACCATTGGTATAATTTCAAAACCTTGCTAGAGATACTACTGAATTAGTTAGTAATAATGCAATTCAAGAAATTGGTTTAGCCGTTGCTCCAATAGAAGGACAAGTAAATTACTACGGCACTGTTGTTCAATCTACATATGCCTAGGAGGTAGATAATTATGATGCGTAAAAATTATCCCTATCTCCTTGATACTGCTTTTGAAGACGCTAATGGTTTGAAACAAAACCAATTTTCTCCAAGAGATTGATAATTTCGTCAATCAAAAGCAATATGTAAAATTACTTTACTAAATTGGAATGAAGAGCCAATCAAAGAAATACAAGGCGAATTAAGTGGTGGCAGTATTTCCAAGGATGGCTCTTCATCCGTCCGTCGCACATGTTCTCTTACCGCAATTGTAGATAGAGGAGAATATAATATAGAAGATAGTAAAATGGATTTTGCTATTAACAAAAAATCTATATTGAGTGCGGCATAAAACTATAGTAAACATTATAAAGATTATCCTATTTTGTGGTTCCCGCAAGGAGTATTCTTTATTTCTAATTTTAGTATCACATCAAATGTTAGCTCTAATATTTCAATATCTCTTACACTTAAAGATAAAATGTGCGGCCTAAATGGTGAGGTGGGTGGTACCTTTCCAGCCGCAGTTATCTTAGATGAAATGGATACACAATCTCCAACAGGGCAATTTGTTCACCAAAGATTTTAATCTATGACATTATCCAAGAGATAGTACATCATTATGGTGGAGAGCCATTGAATAATATCCTTATTGAAGATGCCCTAATAGAATCAAAAGGGTAATGCGGTGGACTGGCGAAACCCCTTATATTTAAAAGCAATCTCGGCGGATGGATATACTTGGTATGAGGGACTTTTGATAAGCCTTCAGATATGACTGGTGTAAAACAATATAATACAAATGAAGATGTTGGATATACATACGCGGATTTTGTATATGATACAGAATTGACTGCTAATTTGGGAGAATCTGTTGTAACTGTATTAGATAAAATCAAGCAATATCTTGGCAACTATGAATATTTCTATGATGAATTTGGTGTGTTTCATTTTAGAGAAATAAAAATTATCTTAATACAACACAATCTAAAATACTATTAGATGATATGAATGCTAAAGATTATTTAGCTGAAACTACAACAGGAAAAACTGTATATTCTTTTAGTGATAAGACAAATATTATTTCTATTACTCAGAATCCGCAATATGCAAATATTAAAAATGATTATGTTATTCAGGGATTGAGAAAACGTACTAATTCTAATGCATCTGTTTTAGTGCGTTATCATTTAGCCATTGATAGAAAGCCAACAATTGGCAATACATATAAGAATTTATTATTATATGAAGAAGCCGATACTAACCTTATTAAAGCCGCTTATCCTTTATCTCTTGGAAAAGATGAAGAATTGCCACAGCCAGGTAACTTTAATATAATTTATAAAGTAGAAGAAGATGGTGAGTCTAAATTCTACTATTGGGAAGATGAAGCATACAAAGAAGTAAAGTAAAGAAATATTACTCTAGTGCTTCTGAGGGCTATACGACTAAAGATTGGCGTACTGAACTTTATTTACAGGGTTTATTAGCTAAAATCTTGGCACAGATGCGGGCCAGTACTATGCTAAAATTCAAGAAAGCTTTGGGGCTAATCTTGGTGAAAGTTTTATTGATGATATTTATCGTCAACAACAACAAAATAAAGTTGATGTAGATTATTACTTGAAGAATTAGATGCATTTTGGCCGCAAATCTACAATCTAGAAACTCAAAAGTTCTATGGTGAAGAAGAAGATAAAGCCGCATATACATCTAGTCTTGCGGACGGCAATTATTATCTTGATTTTATTGACCCATATACTTCTGGTTTAGGAGAGTTTTCTATAGCCAACATTGGCCGCAGAACTCTTGCTATTCAAAATGATGATGTAAATTGTATTTTTCAACCAGAAGTCCCTGATATTGTTTTTCTAAATACTGATGATGATGATATTGATATTCAAAGAGATGAATGTGATAGAAAAGGTCAGCCTTATTCACAAGTCAAAAGTAATATTTATCAAGCACTTGCGACAGGCGGTTTTAAGAATGGCGCTTTGATCAAATCAAATATCAATTATATCTACACACTAATTATCAAAAACTTTATCTCTTTCCGCATTGCCAGTTCTTTATCTTGAACCCAATAGTAGAGTAGAGATAAATGATGCAACCACTAATGCACAAGGCGATTTTATGGCACAATCTATTTCTATTCCTCTTGGAGCAGGGAATAGCATGTCAGTTACTTTAAATCAATGTCTTGAGCGTTTCTAAAAATGATGGGCAGAAGTGTATAATCACTCTGCCCATTTTATATTGTAATAATAGAGTATTTATGAGATAAAGGATTGGAGATTGATGTCTAAAAGCATAGGTCAATACCGATATTCTGGTTCTGGCTGCGTAAGCTCTATTTCATATACACCAGAATATCAATCAGTCTCTTCTACTGGTGATAGTTCAGGAAGCAACTTTCAAGATTTAGTCATTGTTCCTTCTACTGAATTTACTAAAGGAAGTGACTATTACGTTCGCATTGAAATTCCGCAAGACATGAACTATGACTTACAATTCAATGTAAAGCTTATCAAACAAAAGATAATTCAAATCAAGTTTATCAGTTCCTTAAAATGTAAGCATTGTACGTGGTGGAACTGGTGAAAACGTATATAACGTTGCTCTATATGAAAAAGCGATAAATCTGTGGCGGCGATGATTCCTTTATTATATCAGCAAGGAATCACAACCCAAAAGATAAATTATATTATGATGAATCTGATAAAGACCAAGATGGACATAAATATTATCTTGGTACAGGTAGTCTAAATGGATATAATTATACAGACAAAGTAAACTTTTATCTGTAGCCGCTTCATGGAGACAAGATACTACTACAAACTATGGTGTCTTTGAAATGGTTTTAGACCTGTTGAAGAAGGTTTTACTGGTATTCTTCTTGAAATGGTAAGAACTCCAGAAGATTACGATATTCAACGCACTACTCCTGACGGTATTGAATATGGCCGCAAAGTAGATGTAACAAAACAAAAGTTACTTTATACTCTTTGAATAATCTTGTTTCTAATATGTTCCGTGGCGGCACATTAGAAAGAATTGGTATTTGGAGCCACCCTGGTCTTACAATGGCTATCAATGGTGAAGAAATTAAAGTTGGGCCAAGCGGTTTTACGAGTGCGATGTTGTGCCAGTAAAAGCGTTGCTATTGTTGCACCGACAATGATTTTACTAACAACTTTACTATTGATTACACCTATGACCCTGCTACTATAGAACAGCAATAGGAGGTAAAAGGACATGGATTCACTCTACGGAGGACACCAAGGCAATAGTTTTGTCTTGCGTTCTGCTTTTCAATCCTATGCGGACATGGTTACAGCCTTCAAAACAAGGGCCTGCTTATACAGGCGTTTGGTATAATGAATATTGTATCCTTGATACTCCTAATAAAAATGATAAAGATAATGGTAAAATTTATCAAAGAGGTTTAAATTATCAGGATGCAAAACTGGTGGTGCTATTTATATTGGACAAATCGTTGGTCCTAGCAGTGGCACACCCTATATGGCTCTTGATACCATTGATGCTGTGAAAAGGAAAGCACTAAAAACTAGAAAAATATGAATACCGCCGCTATCCAGTTGGTAAGGATGGCCAAGGTAATTATATAACATCCGATGGTAGTGATGGTAAACAATTAGCTACTTTTGATTTGATAAAAATATTGAATCTGGTCTTGTACCAGGTAAATATGAAGAAAATGGACAAGTCAAATATAATGACCAACTAAAATATACTTGGGTCAATATCCGCAAAGATAACGCAGATAGCGATAGCTGGTTCTATGTTGGTATGCAGAATGTTTATACTGTAATTGATTATAGCATTCATCAGACTTCTCCTTATGACAATCAAGGAAATATTCTTACTGATGCAAGTGAAATTACTCGTATTGATACAAAAGAACATCCTTATTATGAGAAGTGGGACCTTGGCCTTCAAAAGGCGTAAAGGTGATACACTTCGCAACCTACGTGTTATAACTCCAACTGCGGGCAATAAGAATCAAATTTATGCCGCAGATGCGATTATAGTTGATAAAGACAGCGGATTGACCACCCTAGGCGCACCTGGCTACACAGGAATTGATGATGATATTGCGGGCAAGCGTACAATCCTAGTCTTTGATTATTATGTCTATGACAAGCGAAATCCGCAACCAGTAATGATTTATCTTGGCGATTTCAACTATATTGATTCTGTCAAGGTTGCGGATGACGGTACTTTGACTATTGGATATACTCACGATGATGATACAGTATTTTCTAAGAAAATCAAATGGGTAACAGGCGTTTCTCTTACTGGCGGAGATGGTTCTGCTGGTGGACACTTTACTGTTACTTATAACAATGGCACACAACCATTTGAAACTGATATTACTTGGATAAAGGATATTCAGATTGATAAGAGTAACGGTACTGTTACTTATACATATGCGGGAACTAATAATGGTAAAATTCCTAGTAATGGTAAAGTAGTTGTTCCTAATCTTGTCAAATGGGTTAAGAGTACTAATTTAGATGCCAGTAATGGTCATTTTGAAATGGTATTTAATGATGATAGTAGATATGAGAATACCCTTTACTTGGGTAAAGATATTACTATCAATGAAGATAATGGCGATATTACTTCAATCGCACTACTGGCGATAAAATGTCAAATGCTAAATTAAAGCTATTGACTAAGGCCGAAACTAGTGCTACTGGCGTTATTACTTTATAATTTTAATACTGGCGAAAGAATTACCGTCAAGAATTTAAATGCGGAAACTGATTACCATATCAAAGTTATTGAAGATGTAAAACTAAATAGGGTATTCTTGAAGATAAACATATCCAAGTTAGATATAATACCAATTCCGCAGAAAGACCTTATACTTCAATTGGCGATCCTATCAATTATATCTATGATATGGTGGTTCGTCCAGAAGATTGGCACTTATTTGTTCTTTATAGTGACCCAACTCATAGAGCAAAGGTACTGACCTAAATGAAGGTAAGGATGCTAACGGTGTCTCTTGGATTTCTAACGATGCGGTTAGAGCATTTTCCCAAGCACCTCTAATCATGGTTCTGAGGTATATTGGCGCGATATGGGAACTATCAAAGACCAACACGGTATTTTGATTGGTTTTAATGTATCTTATGAAGATGTTCAAAATTCTGGTAAAAAGATATTATTGCATATCTAAATGATAAATATCCAACAGGCTTGACTGGTGAACAGAATATGCCTGGTGGTGCGGCTACTAAGCAAAAATTATTACTTATAATCCTAATAGAATTGGTAGCGATAAACAAGATAAAGAATTCTATGCCTTTGATTATAATGTAAATACTTGGTATTATCTTGGTACAATCGCAGATACAGGTACTCGTGATATTAAGATTTTACATGATAGCATTTTAGATAGTGACCAATGGAAGAACTTGAGTACACAAGGCGTATTATTTAGAAAGAGCTCTATCCCTATCGTGAAACTGCTATTCTAACTATTGGGCTATTGATTATAGAGGATAGCCTATGATACTAGAACAGAAGAAAGGCCCTTTTCTGAAGGGGCCAGTTTTAGAGTTGGCGCAGTAGATGGACGAGGATATGTTCATATAGGTATCAAATTCTAAAAGCCAACCTATTGAATATATAAATAGCGTGGCACAGACTGATGTTTTAATTGAAACGGAAAATAGCGCTAAGGAATATAAAATTAATAAGACGGGTATATTAGAGTTTGATGCTAATGTTGGCAATTCTGTTAAGATTACTATCTTACGAGATTGCGGAGTCTATCATTGATTTAGTGTATAGACCAGAAGGAGAATAAAAGGAGGTAATATAGAGCTATGGCAAAGGGCAATCCTAATGATGCAACAAAGCTCTTAAATTTTGTAGCTAAAGTATATGACCCAAAAGCAAGAGCTTGGAAGCCAGTCTATGAACTTCCTGATGCTACTAATCAAGTTCATGGTGGCGTTTATCTTCTGATGCGGTCAATGAGACAAGTAATGCGGCCACTGGTGTTGTAGCTGCTACTCCAAAAGCTGTTAAAACAGCTAATGATAATGCTAATAATAAATTAGATAAAACAACTGGAGCTACGCAGAATGTTGCTAGTGCTGTAACATTTGCGGGCAAAGTTACTGGTAGCTCTGGTTTTCAGGGTAATCTTACTGGTAACGTAACTGGAAACGCAAGCTCTGCTACTAAGCTACAAAATGCAAGAACTATTAGTGTTAAGGCTGGTTCTAAAGGGGCAAATGGTAGTGCGAGTTTTGATGGTACAGGTGATGTAGCTATTGTTATTCCAACTATTGATGCTACAGCTGTTACAGGCGTTTTACCAGCAAATACAATTCCGCAGCTGCGCTAGAAAGAGTTATTACGGTTGCGAACAAAGCTGCACGTTTAGCTTTAACTACATCACAGGTTCAATTAGGTGATACAGTTTATCAAGCCGATACAAAAATTATGTATATGGTTGTTGATGAAGCTAAACTTAATCAAGAAGCTGGTTATCAAGAATATCAAGCAGGTACTTTCTAAACTTGAACTACCACAGTAGGTAGTACATCTAAAGGTATATATTTAAATGCGGGTGTTGCTATTCCAATGTCTGCGACAGTGGGTGCAGCAAATCGTCCTGTTTATATGAACGCTGGTACTATTACTCAAGGTGCTCATACTATTGATAAAGATGTTCCCGCAAATGCTAAATTTACAGATACAACTTATACTTTTTGATGCAAAGGTGTTGAGCCTACCGCGGGCTATCCTGGATTGATTTGCGGATTAAGTGACAATGACCTTACAAGGGGCACTAAGTTCCTATGTGGAGACGGCACTTGGAAAGTCGCAGGTGAAGTAACTGGTGTCAAAGGTGACAAGGAAAGCACTTATAGAAAAGGCCAAGTAAATATAACTGCCGCAAATGTGGGTGCTTTACCTTTAACTGGTGGTACAGTTAGTGGTGCTATTGGACCAAACGTAGATAATAGTTTGTCTCTTGAAGTAGCACAATGAAATGGTCTGGTGTTTATGCTACAACTTTCCATGGCAATGCCACAAGCGCTACAACAGCTCAAACCGCAACAACAGCTAATAAGGTTAATAAATCTATTAAATTAAGTGGCGCTGTTAATAGTAATGAAATTTCTTTAAATGCAAATGGAAATGCTGTTATTACCACTACTCTTGGTGCACAAGTGGTTAATACTAATAACATTGCGGATAATGCAATTACTCCACAACAAATTACAAATAAGGCAATTCAAAGTTCAAAATTGCTGATGGTGCTGTTGGAAGTGGACACATTCAAGATGGGTCTATTGTTAATTCAAAGATAGCTAATGGCTCTATTACAAATTCTAAATTAGCACCAGAAGTAGGCACAGTATGTTGGTTCTAACGAACCAACTCAATCTAATAATGAAATTGTGGGTAAAAATATAATTATGGGTAAAAATATAATTATGGGCAAATCTCTATTATGGGATTTGCCCTTTTTATTATATATAGACGTTATCAAAAGATAACTATATAGAAAATAAAGAGAAAAGGAGTTTTATGAAATGAATCATAAAAATGTAAAACAACCTCCACTATTCTGGGGGAGGGCAGTTGTTTAACTAACAACTGTCAATTAGATTTGAATTCTACCTCCCAAGACAAGGAGGTTTCTAATAACTAAAGCTGAATTGTATATAAAAAATGGTAGTTCTTGGGTAAATTATAATTTACTAAATGCTTATCCTGTAGGCGCTATCTATTCCAGTGCTAACTCAACTAGTCCAGCATCTCTGTTTGTGGCAGTTGGACTCAAATTACAAATGCTGCTTTAAGAGGTGCTACTTGGGTTGGCTATAGCGGTAGTGATACTCATGCTTTGAACGTTAATGAAATGCCTAATCACAACCATCAATCGCATATGGCTTTTACAACAGATTTAGGACACTCTGCCTATGGATTAACTCCAGCTTCTGGTTTTCAAGGCTATGTTGTAGTTGGTGGCTATCCAAAGCAAATGACTATGATAGACCCTAATGGGGCAGCACATACCAATGTGCAACGCTCCTACACTGTTATATGTGGCAACGCACAAAGGTAAATCTCAAGAGGTGATGTAGGATGTCTTACATCAACCTTGGACAAGTTATGTACCCAGTTGGAGTATACTTCTTTTCCAACAATTCAACAAGTCCTTCAAGTTTATTTGGAGGAACTTGGGCAGCTGTTGGGACGATTTATTTGTGCCGCAGGTAGTGGATATAGCGTTGGCGAGCAAGGCGGAGCGAGTTCTGTTACTTTGTCCGCAGCTCAAATGCCAGCACACACTCACGGAATGTCTAAAGCCATTACGAATAACGGAACTGCTCAAGGTTATTGGCTATTACAATGGGGAAATAAATCTAAACCAAATGATAATTTATTTACTGATAGTGTGGGTAATAACGAACCACATGAAAACAGACCATTATACAGGGCCGTATACATATGGAGAGAACAGCTTAGCTCTTGGATGTGATGCCTAATGGCTTACATCAATTTAGGTCAAGTTATATATCAATCGGTAGTATTTATATGAGTTATAATAGTAATTCGCCTTCCAACATTTTGGCGGTACGTGGGTAGCAATTACAGGTAGGTTTTGTATTGTAATAATGGAACCGCTACTGGCGGAGCGAATAGTAAAACATACAATTTCAACCACAACCACGCTCAAACCTTGAATAAATCAAAGAGCAACGGGTAATTGGGCTTATGCACTAAATCAAAATGGTATAGGTTATCATGCTGGAACGCTGCGGTTCAAGATGCGGCGATATTGACTTCTTCAGCAAGTGTAGCATTACTACAAGGGGTAAATGGTCCTTCGTGGGATTTTGGTGGAAATAATGGCTACCTCTGGGTGACAAAACTATTGATACTATGCCCGCATACCAAACAATATATTGTTGGAGACGCACGAGCTAAAAGAATTCAAATCTAATATCAAATTATATAAAAATTCGTTTAGGAAGTAAATAAAATGATATTAGATAATCTCAAAAGTGCATAAATAGCACTCTCTGGGAGGGCAAGTCCTCTAATTAGATTTGCCCCTCTAACAAAGAGGGTGTTTTATAATGGCTACACCTCAATTATATTATAAAATGGCAACTCTTGGCAAAGTGCAATGTTAAATAGTTATCCAGTTGGTGCTATTTATTCTAGCACATCATCTACCAATCCTGGTTCTATATTTGGTGGCGGATGGGTACAAATCACTGGCGATGCTTGTTTAATGGCAGGTACTTCTGTGGGTAATGTAGGTAGTAAAAATATTACTATAGAGAATATGCCCTCTCATAATCACATTGGAAAAAGACCAGCAACGGTGCCAAATCATCATGCGGGTGGTACAGAATGGGGTTCAGCACTTACGGGTGCATGGGATTATAGTAATCCTCTCTATACAACTTACACAGGGGGCAACAATATTTGCCCTACAGTTACCGTTGTTATATGTGGAGAAGAACTTCATAAATTTGGATGTGATGCCTAATGGCATACGTTAATTTAGGACAAGTTGTTTGGCCTATTGGAGCTATTTACATGAGTTCTTCTAGTACTTCACCTGCTAGCTTGTTTGGTGGTACTTGGAAAAGATTGATGATGACAGATTCTGGCTTCCTAGTAATACTAGTTTAGCTTATGGTGGAGAATCTACATACGCTCACTATTAATGAAATGCCAAATCACGCCCATAAGCATTTTATGAACGCTGCTGACGAAGCCCAATCGGCAAGTTATTGGATTCCTGGTAATGCTTTCACAATAGATGTCAGTTACGGGTGACGATAGGTTTATTGGCGAATATGTTGGTGGTGGAGCTGCACATAACAACTTACCACCATTTAGAACTTGTTATTGTTGGTATAGAACCGCATAGTCATTATAAATAAAATCTAATAATCTAATATCTTTTAATTGTATTATCAATTGAAAGGATATTATATTATGAATAACCTTAACTTTATGACAAATGCTGGGGAGGGCTGGTAGTCTAACCAGTTCTTTTCTTCAGTATTTGTTTTAGGTATTAGATAATATGGCGTATGTAAATTTAGGTCAAGTTATCTATCCAGTAGGGCAATCTTTGCTTCTGCTTCTCCAACATCTCCTTCTAGTATGTTTGGCGGCACATGGAGCCAGATTACTGGTAGATTTTGTATTGTAATAATGGCACTGGTGTTGGTGGTAGTAATACTCATACATTGACAGAAAAGAAATGCCAAAACATAATCATCCTCTCAAAGCGCTTGCTGGTTCTACTTATGGCGGTAACAGCGTGCCGATTACAAATTATAAAGTATTTATGTTTTGGCAAGATTACAATGAATGGATTGTAGGCCAAGAAAAGGCGGTAATGCGGCTCATAATAATATGCCCGCATATCAAACTTGCTATGCTTGGAGAAGAACAAACTAAAATGCTGAAGAATAAATAATATAATCCTTTCTTATATAAGAAAGGTTTTTATAATGGCTTATGTCAATTTAGGTCAAGTAATGTATCCAGTGGGTGCTATATATCAATCTTGGTCTAGTGTCAGTCCCGCTAGTTTATTCGGTGGGTCTTGGTCACAGATTACTGAAAAGTTTTATACTGCGCTAATAGTGCAGGCGACACTGGTGGTGCTTCCGCTGTTACTTTGAGCGTTAATCAAATGCCTGTTCATCATCATTTCCCTCTAGCTCATATTTTATAGTGCAGAATAGTGTTGGTTCAATGAGACAAATAACTCCAATGATAACCAACACAGGAACAGGCGGTGATGGAATATGGCAAGGAAGATTAGCTGAAGATTCAGGTCTAAACCCCTTGCCCACTGCCAATGAAGGAGGGCATCTCACGAGAATATGCCACCCTATATCAGATGTTACACTTGGAGACGCACTGCTTAACCTCTTTATTGGAGGTGGCTTAGTATGGCATATGTAAATCTTGGTCAGGTGGTTTATCCTGTAGGTAGTGTATATATTAGTTATACTTCTACATCCCCTGCTTCTCTTTTGGAGGAAATTGGACAGCAATAACTGGTCATTTTCCTTATTTTAATAATGGAACTAGCACAGGTGGATCTAATTCTATTAGCCATAGCCATGGTTTAGCAAATACTGGCTTTGCTAAAATAAGATATGACTGGAGTGGTGGTTCTCCAAATATTCAAATAGACAAATCTTCTTGCAGATGGATGTCTAGCACTGGAGTATTATATGAGTGGTATCCTTCTAGTATGGTGCGCTATAAAGAAGGAGAACTAGGGTATCATGATAAAAATATTGCCTGTGGATTAATAGGTAATACTAATAACTCTTCAATTAATAATATGCCAGCATATCAAACATTTTATGCATGGCGTAGAACCTCCTAATATATAAGGGGCAACTTTATGGTTGCCCTCTTTTATGGGCATTTTTGTAATCTGTCCGCAGAAAAATTATAACTATATAGTTATGATATTTTTAGAGGAAGGAATATTGATAAATAATTATGGGTATGATAGAACAATTATTATCTCAATATTCCATTGAAACACTTGTGATATTGGTTGCTTTATTGGGGTTTTCTATTAAAGCTATGAGTGAATTATGGGAATGGTTCTATAATAAATTTAAAGAACACTTCTCTTTAGAACTCAGCGTGACCAAGACCATCAACAACTAATAGAACAAATCAAAGAATTATCTAATGGTATAAAAGCGACACAAGAAGAAGTCCAAATATTAGAGAATAATATGACCCAATTCTCTGACCAGATGAAAATTACTACTGAACGTCTCCAAGAGAGTTCTCGCAATTATATCATAGATAAACATCATTATTTGCTATCAGGTTAAAGCAATTGATGATTTATCTTTACAAAGTCTTGAACGTAGATTTTTGTTATATAAGGCTGCGGGAGGTAATTCTTTTATAGATGGTTTGATGGAAGAAATTAGAGAACTCCCCAGACTAAATTTTCAAAACGAACAATTATTACACGACATAGCAAGAAAGGGGTAAGAAGTGAGTCAAGAATTGAGAGCTTTTACAGTGAATCTCAAATCAATGGACCAAGATATTCCTGACCCAATAGTAGCAGGAGCAGGTGATGCCAATGGCCGCACTTTCCGCATAATCTTTGACCAAGAAGCGGAAGCTCAACTTACTCCTGAAACTAAAATCTATCTCTTGGTTCCACAAACAAAAGAAAATTAAAGGCTACAATGTTTTTACACAAACAAGCGATGATCCAGTAATTTGGGAAATCAAGTGGCCGCAAACCATGTTACATGAAGGCGATGTTCTTTGTTGTATTGAAATGGTTGATAGCGTTTCAATTGTTCAAAGTACAACCTTCCTAGTCCATGTTCTTACAGACCCTAACGATGGGTCTGGCTTTGTTGTATCTGATGATTTTTCAGAATTTCAAAATGCGGTAATTCAACTTAATTGTATCGCAGACCAAATGAAAGACCAAATGCTACAGCAAAATTAGAATTTGAAGACATGGCATTACAATTTGGTGAAATCAAAGAAAAGGCTGATGCGGCATATCTTAATTCTACTGATGCGGTAAATAGGTATCCGCATTAGAAGAAAAAGTAGATAATATGACCCTTACAGCTGATATTCCTTTGATTGAATATTAAAGTACGTACATTTTTATTCAAAAGAAAGGAGACTCAATGGCTGACAAAAATACTACAGTTAGTTTCTTCTATGGTGCTAAAGATGGTATCCAAGCTAAGCTTGATGATGGCACAATTACACCTTCTGACTTTGTAGTTACCAAAGAAGATGAACTTGTATTCATTGATAAAGCAAAGCACAGCACACCCTTGGGTCATCTAAAACAAAAGCCCTATTAAAGTTACTGGTACTTCTCTTGGTGGCATCGCTGATGGTACCACTCTTGAAGCTGGCACTTCTCTTGATGATTTTCTAAAGAAGCTTGTTAAGCGTATTCCTGCTACTTATACCAAGCCTACCCTAAAACTTGAAACCACTGTAGCTACTACACCTCAAGAAGTTGGTAAAAGATTAACCCTACAATCAAAGCTATTTTTACCAAAGCTGATGCGGGCGATTTGACCGCAATTGAAATCAACAAAGGTGCCGACAAGGTTGAGGGTACTCAATCTCCTCTAGAATCTGCTCAAGAGGTAACTTTCGCAGATGAAGCTGTTACATTCTCAGCAAAAGCTACTTACGGTCAGGGCGCTATTAAAACGACAACCTCAATGAACCATCACCTAATGGCCGCATTGAAGCTGGTACTATTAATAGCCAAAATAACCTTACTTTCCAAGCGTCAAACATTTGCTGGCACTGGTGCGGGTTCTCTACCTGAACTAAACTCTGCCAATGTCCGCAAATTTACTGCTCGTGGTCTTGGTTTAGATAAAAATTCTAAATTTGACGTTCTTGTTGACGTAGGTCAACAGCATATCGTTATTGCTTATCCTGCTTCTATTGGAAACATTACCCAGATTCGTTATGAAGAAGGTAATGATAATAACATGGCTGCTAACTTCCAAAAGCAATAGTCCAGGTTGAAGGAGCTAATGCATTTACTCCTATCAACTACAACGTATATACTTATACAATGGATGTCCTGCGGCTGCTAAAATGACTTTCAAGATTACACTATAAGGAGGTATTGTAAAATGGCTATTGAATCTAAAGATCTTTTAGTACAACTCAAAGCTTTTGCCCGCGCTGGCGCTCTACCTCTTGATGCGACTGAAGTTCAAGAAAGTAAAGCTGCGGCTGAAGCCTATATTAAAACACCCAATGCTTATCCTGGTCAGACTCTAAAGGTTCTTGAAGGTGGCAAGTATCAATCCTATGTTATTAATGGTTCAAAAGGTTCTTTGAGCTTACTAAAGTAGGTGTTGATGCTTCTGAAACTAAGCAACCTGTTAAATTTGTTGATGCTCTACCTGAATCTGCCCAAGAGCAGGGTGTTATTTACTTAAATACCACTGACCGCAAAGGTTCTATTTGGAATGGTAGCTCTTTGATTACAGTCTTTGACCAAGCGGCATTAGAGCAAGTTTCTGAAAAAGTTAAAACTCTTGAAACCACTGTTGCGGGCAAAGCTGATAAAGCTACAACTCTAAAAGGCTATGGTATCACTGATGCCATGACAACCGAAGAGGTCAAAGCTGAAATCGCTTCTCAAATTGGTAAAGCCGAGCATTTAAAGCGTATCATCGTTAAACAACTTCCTGAAGTTGACACTGCTGATACTAATGCTATCTACATGGTTTCTAAAGACCTTGGCGACCAGCAAAAATATGAAGAATTCATGGTTATCAATGGTGCTTGGGAAAAATTGGCGATAGCGCTGTAGACCTTCTGGTTATTCAACAACCGAGCAAATGAATCAAGCTATCACCACAGCTAAGGGCGAAGCTGCTACAGACGCTCAAAAGAAGCCGATGCCGCTAAAACCGCTGCTATCCAAGAAGCCAATACGCATACTGATGCGGAAATTGTAAAGGCTAAAGAAGCTGCCGCACAAGATGCTCAAACAAAGCAACTGCCGCACAAGCTGAAGCAATCAAGCAAGCTAAAGCTTATACAGATGAAAAGATGCGGCTGTCCAAAAGACTATTGGTACAATCCAAGAGAACCTAAATACTAAAGTAACTGCGGAACAAGTTAAAACTCAAATTAATGAACGTTTAGGTACTAAAATTGCTGAAGGCACAACAGTTGCTGATTACATTGATACAGCTGTTGAGCAGGTGGTTCTTCTAGTGCTGAAGCTATCGCAAAAGCAAAAGAAGAAGCTATCAACACCTCTAAAGCATATACTGATACTTCATTGACCTTAACAGAATTTTAGGAGTTAATAAAGATGGCCGCAGATATTGTAAAATTTTATACCACTGTGGCATCCAAGTTGTCTCAATTAGAGGTAAGAAATGGTAATTTAATTTTACTCTGATACAAAACAAATCTATCTTGATATTCATGGCAATAGACTTGGATATAATTGTATTCAAGTCTTTGCTACTGATACAGAACGGTCTGCTTTGTTAGTCTAATTGAAGGATTTTATTTTGTAGAAGAAACAGGAGTGATGTGGAGATATAAAGAGAAATGGGTTCAAATTCTGACAATCTCAATGAGATTACTTTTGAACTTCTGTAGATGATTTTCCTAAAACTGGAAATGATAAAATCTTATATGTCACAGATGATGCTACTTATAAATGGGATAGAATTACTAAATCCTATATGGTGGTTGCTAATAAAACTGAATGGAAAACTTTAAATTAAAGAAAGGGGTCACTAGATGGCTCTAGTAAAATTTATTGCTTGTGATGCTGCCGCTTATGGGCGGTCCACAAGACAATGATACTCTCTATTTTGTCTCCTGACGAGCAACGTCTATATAAAGGTGCGGTAGCTATTCTGGTGGAATTTTTGAAGCTGTTTCAGAATTCCCAGAATCTGGTAATCGTAACACTCTTTACATCAACAGCAAAACTGGCGAAGTAAAATATTGGAATGGAGCTACTTATACTCAAGTAGTTAAGCCTTTGCCGCTGCTGTTACTCCTGCCGATAATGGTTCTCTACCTACTTCTAAAGCTGTAGCCGATTATGTTGCTGCGGAAATTGGTAAATTGATGCCGGCACTCTTGCTGCTGACATTGCTGCTCTAAAGAAGAAAGATGCGGAACATGATACCGCCATCAAGACAACTCTTCCCGCAGCTATAGCAGACGCTAAAAAGCTGGTACTGATGCTGCTACTGCTGTAACTGCTCTTGAAAATGGTAAAGTCGCTACTAACACAGCTGAAATTGCCGCTCTAAAGACTGGTAAAGCTGATAAAGCTAATACCTTTGCAGGCTATGGTATCGGCGATGCTTATACTAAGAGTCAAACTGATTCTGCTATCTCTGCCGCTATTGCTAAAGCTCCTCACCTAAAGCGCGCAATTGTTGAACAACTTCCTGAAGTTGGTGCCGCAGATACTAACACAATTTATATGGTTGGTACTGGTGAAGGTTCTGAAACTTCTGTTTATAAAGAATACATGCTTATCAATGGTAAGTTTGAACTCTTGGGTGATAGCAAGGTAGACCTTACCAACTATGCTACAAAGAAGAAGTAAAGACTGCTAAGCAAGAAGCTATTGGCACTGCTTCTGCGGATGCTACTTCTAAAGCTAATAACGCTAAGAACGAAGCTATTGAAGCTGCTGCCGCTGATGCTGATACTAAAGCTGAAAAGCTAAAATGACGCTATCGCTGCCGCTGGTACTGCCGCAGATAGCAAAGTTGCTGCTGCTATTGGCGCTTTAGATGTTACTGATGCTGCTGTTGGTGGACAATATGTCTCTAGCGTTTCTGAAAAAGATGGTAAAATCCACAGTAACCCGTGCCGCTCTACCTGCTGCTGCTACATTAGTTGAAGGTACTGAAAATGGTACTGTTAAATTCAACGGTAAAGATGTAAAGGTTCACGGCCTTGGTACCGCTGCTTTTGCTGCTAGCACAGCCTTTGATACAGCTGGTGCTGCTTCTGCCGCACGCTGAAGCCATTAAACAGGCTAAGGCTTATGCTGATGGCTTAGCTCCCAATTATGCTACTGCCGAACAAGGTGGCAAAGCTGATACTGCTCTACAACAAGCAGATGTTGTTGAGGGTGAAGTTCAGGGCGCTATCGCTGTCGGGTAAAGCTGTTAAAGTTCATGGCCTAGGGATGCTGCTTTCAAAGCTTCAACCGCTTTTGACGCTGCTGGTGCCGCAACTACTGCTGAGACTAATGCCAAAAATATGCTGATGGCCTTGCAGGCAATTATGCTACAAAGCCCGGTTCAAAGGCTGACCAAGTCTTTGCTGCTCTAACAGGGTACTCTCTAATACTTAAGGAGATAAATTCGTATGCCTAAAGATATTACATTCTATGAGGGCGTACAATCAGGATATGATAAACTCGTAAGCAAAGACGCTAATGGAATTTATTTTATTAGCGATACGAAGTCTATCTATAAAGGCAATACGAAATATGGAGGTGGCGGCGATATTGCCATCTCCACTTCTGCGGGCATTATTAAACCCAATAGCGAAGATTTTGATATTGCCGCAGATGGTACGCTTTGTATAAGCCTATGAGTATTAACTCTTTTCTCATAATGCTGGTACACTAGAACTTGGAGCTTCTTTATCAAATATTACTTTTACATGGAATTTAAATAAAGCTCCTAATAAATTAACCTTAACTGCGGGTAAACAAACAAATACTCTATCTAATACCCAAACGGGAGATAGTTTAATTAGTTTTGATTCTCCATTAAAAGCAACAACATCTTTTACTTTAACAGCGCAAGATTCTAAAAATAAGATTGCTACTAAAACTACTTCAGTACAATTTTAAACGGTAAATACTATGGCGTTAGCACTGTTAATACCGATGGAGAGATTAATGATGCTTTTATCAAAGGTTTAACAAAACAATTAACCACTGGCCGCACAGGTTCTTTTACTGTTAACGCCACAGCGGGGCAATATATCTATTTTGCTATCCCTAGCTCTTTTGGAGTCCCAGTATTTAATGTAGGTGGCTTTGATGGCGGCTTTAATAAAATTAAAACTTTTAATTTTACTAATGCTTCTGGCCATGCTGAAAATTATGATGTTTATAAATCTACAAATGCTGGACTAGGCTCTACAACAGTGGTGGTGAAATAATATGCCTATTACCCTTATTGATAAAATTAAACAAAGTCTGGCGATTTTAAACTTCTTGACGCGGTAGATATTGATTGGACTGGGTTTAAAATTCCCGCTACTAATATCACTTTACCAGATAACGTAGCTACAGATGCTGAGGTTGATAGCAAACTTCAAAATAGACCCACTACAGATCAAATGAATTCTGCTATCCAACAGGCTATTGGAAAAGTAGACCATCTTCGTAGAGTAGTTTTAGATAAAGGTGCTTCTTTACCAGATAGCTCTCAAGATAAAAATACTATTTATATGAAGCCAGAATCAGATGGCAGTTATAGTGAATGGTTCTGGGTGGTTGGGTCAGATGGCCGTGGTAAATGGGAAGAAATTGGTTCTTCTAAAGTTGATTTGTCTAGCTATCTAACAAAACAGAAGCTGGCAATACTTATGCTAAAAGACTGATTTAAACAACTATACTACAACAACAGTCTTACAGCAAACTTATGCTACAAAACAAGAAGTAACCAATAATATTACTACCGCTTTACAAGATGATGGTGCTATTGGACAAAAGATTGCCGCTGCGAAACAAGCTGCTATTACTGAAGCTGGTAAGTTAGCCAATCAAGCGCAAACCACAGCTGAAAATACAGCAACTCAAAAGCTAATGCTGCTAAAGATGCGGCAATTGCTGATGCCGCCAAAAGTATTTACCTTTAACTGGTGGCACAGTTTCAGGCGCTGTTTTAACAACCCTGGTCATAGTTTTACAAATGATAATGAACTTGTTTCTAAAAATATGTTGATGCGGCAGTTGTAGGCGCATTCCGCAAGATGCTATCTGTTCAAGACTTTAAAACTGGTTCTACTCGTGGTACTTTTAAAGTTAAAGAACAAGAAGTTGCTATCGCGGGCCTTAACACTATGGCCTATGAAGATAAAACCAATTATCTTACTAAAGACAAACTAACTTGGCAAACATTTTAACATAGGAAGGAGAAATATACAAAATGGCTTTAGTAAATTTTAAACAATCTACAGAAGCAAAATTTTATCTGCGCCAATTTTAGATGGCACTTTCTATGTTTCTACAGATACTAAAAATTATATGTAGATATTAACACCAAAAGAGTAGAAGTTAGTGCTAATACAAATACTACTTATGTATTATCTAAAAGTGGTAGTACTATCACCTTAAAAGGGTCAGATGGTAGTACATATAATATAACAGATGCTAATACAACATATGCCGATGCTACGGATTCAGCATCTGGTTTAATGAGCGCGGCCGATAAGGCTAAACTAGATGGAATTGCTGCGCAAGCTAATAAAATAGTTGTAGATGCTTCTTTCTCTACTAGTTCTACCAACCCAGTTCAAAACAAAGTAATAAAAGCAGCTCTTGATGGCAAAGCTTCTTCTGTTCACTCACATACGAAATCTCAAATTACCGATTTCCCCACCTCTATGCCCGCATCTGATGTTTATGCTTGGGCTAAAAGCGTCTACTAAACCTGCATATACTGCTACTGAGGTAGGTGCTGCCGCATCTCACAAACATAGTGCTACTGACCTTACTAGTGGTACTCTTGGAGTAGATAGACTTCCTGCTATTCCCGCAACTAAACTAACTGGTACAATTGCTGCCGCAAACTTGCCCGCATATGTAGATGACGTACTTGAATTTGCTAATAAAACTGCTTTCCTAGTACTGGTGAAAGCGGCAAAATCTATGTGGCCCAAGATATAAATAAAACATATCGTTGGGGAGGTACTGCATACGTAGAAATTTCTCCATCACTTGCTCTTGAACAACTTCTTCTACAGCTTTCCGTGGTGACTATGGTAATACAGCATATCAGCACGCAGTTGCTAAAGGTAGTGCTTTTGCACATGGTATGTATAAAATTACCACTAATTCTGCGGGACACGTAACAGCGGCTCAAGCCATTACTAAGTCAGATATTACTGCTCTTGGTATTCCCGCACAAGATACTAATACTTGGATTGCTATGAAGGCGCTTCCGCGTCTGCTGCTGGTGGCGCTGGTTATGTTCCTGCTCCTACTACTGGACAACAAAATCTATTCCTCCGTGGCGATGGTACTTGGGCGCAAGGCCCGTTGGTCCAAAGGTGATAAAAGGTGCCACTGGCGAGAGACCGCAAGGTGTTCAAGGTCCTGCTGGCCTGCGGGGCAAAGGAGCTACAGGACAACTGGCTTCGCTTTGGCGCTAGAGGTGCGACTGGCGAGAGAGGTCCAGCTGGCGCAAATGGCACATCTGCTGCTTGGCACCTGGTACTTTGGTAACTGGTACTTCTACTTCTGCTATTACTGTTGCGGTTAGCGGTTCTAAAGCTGGCGATATGTATTTGAATACTTCTACTCAAATGTATATAAAGCCACTGCCGCTAACTCTTGGGTATATGTTTGTAATATCAAAGGCGCAACAGGTGCGACAGGTGCCACTGGTAGTGCTGGCCCGCAAGGTGTTCAAGGTCCTGCTGGCCTGGGTGGGGCAAAAGGAGCTACAGGAGCAACTGGCCCCGCTGGTCCACAGGGTCCGCAAGGTCCAGCTGGTGTTGGATTAGCAGAAATTGCTGTTCAATCTTCTCAACCTACTGCTTCTAATATCAAACTTTGGATTAAAGTTTAATAATATGGAAATTTCTATAATGATTTGCCCATTTTTATTTATATATAGATAAAACTTTTGAAGATTAAATAAAAATATATTTAGGAGGTGCTATATAAGTGGCATGGTATGCAAGTGTAGCCGCAGTTAGTCATTATACAAGCGGATTGACAACGACTATTACATTTCGCGTAACCCAGCGAGTAGATGGTAGCTCTTATGACGCGCTTGGTTGGGATGCTCATTGGACTTCTAATACAGGAGCAAGTGGAAATATTCGTTTAGCGGTGAATCGTAATAGTACTGTAACTAGAGATTTTAATGTTTCTGTAGGCCATAATAGTAGCAACGGTGTTGCTCCTAATGTTACCGTTACTGTTTCAAATCTGCGCGATGGATATTATATCAGCAGTGTGTGGGTAGAAGCGCATCATTTCAGCCACCAACCATCTCAGTAGTTAAACCACCGCCAGTTCCCACTAACGTAAAACTAGTACGTAATTCTGATTCTCAGGTTACTGCTACGTGGACCAACAATGGAAGCGGACAGACTGCGGAAAAGGCAACTGGGTAGATGGTGAAACAGATCAATCTGGTAACTGGGTAAATTTAAGCGATAAGAAAGCTACTTATATGCATGGACTGGCCGCACATCCAATTCATGTTATCGCGTGCGTGTTGGGCTTATAATGATGCTGGTAACGCTGGTAACCACGGATATTCTAACTATGTTTATACAACTCCATCTGGGCCTAAGTCTCTCAGCAATGCAGTTGTAGCATTAGTAAATGGTTCTCCGAACTTAGCTTCAACATTGATAAAGGAAACACTAAATATCCATCTGCTAAAGTGGACTTCCAATATTCTAATGATAATTCTACTTGGCGTGGTTCTGGCGGCGCATCAGGCGGTGTTTATACTGTAAATACTACAAGTGCTGTTACTTTATCTGCGGGAAGTATGGATGGTACATTAAAATCATATATTGATAATAATGAAAAATGGTGGGAAACTATATATCCGTGCTAGAGTTTGGAACGCAGACAATAGTCTTGCATCTGGTTTTAGTAGTGGAGTTAGCGTTGCTTATAACGAACAGCCACAAATATATTTTTGGGTACCAGATGGAACAAATATTGCTAATGTTAGAATCTATGTCAATAAATCTTAGATTTATATAAGAGATAAAAGGAGTAAATAATGAAAATTTTAAATGAACTTAATCAAGAAATCCAAGAGTCAAGTCAACCTTGAACTTGGCTATCTTGTTCCTGAACACTATTTGTAAAACATCATGATGAAATTCCTGAACAATAGAAGAATTCCATTATGAGTGCCGCACCTTCTATTTTGAAGATGATACCTCACTAGATGTTTCCTACTCTTGGAAATGAAGACCCGCACGTAAAAATCATTACGACCTTGAGAATGGTGTTTTTGAATATGTAGACCAAGGCGAAGGTAAGATTTATCGTGGTCTTGATATTGCTCAAGTTACAGATAAAGAACGTGTAGAAGCCAAAGAAGCTTGGGACGAATACGAAGGTATTCAACGCTACAAACTTTATACTAAAGAAGGGCTTGAAGCAAATCGTTTGGCTAAAGAAAAGCTGAAAAACAACAGCGTTTCATGGAAGAAGGTCAGACGTTCAAAAGCTACTACTCAAACAACTAACGAAAATACTACAAGCATTGATGATATTAATCTATTAATTGCCGACTTGATTGGAGCATAACATGGCAGTTGGACTAACAGGCGCAGCCTATCGTATTGTAAAACGTGCTATTGCGGTCCGCATCGAAAAAGGTGAAGATGTTGAAACCGTAGTACGTCATTATACAAAACTTTCTGAAGAGCAAATGCAAGAACTTATTAATGAATTTACTGTTCAGGAAGCCGAGACTCTTGGAACTAAAGAATAGAGTAAATAATGGATATTATTACTGAACTAACCGGTATGCTTAATATCCTATTCTTATTTTAGGTCTATTAATTGGATACCTTATTAAACATCTTATTGATTGATGAAAAATTGAAAATAAATGGATTCCTGTTATCAACGTAGTTGTTGGCGCAGTTGTAGGAGTAATTCTTTGTGTGTTACTTCTGGTGCGGCCATTACTGCTGAGCTATTCTACTTGCTGTTATTATTAGCGGTGGAGTATCTTGTGTTAGTAGTGTGGCGTATATGATGCTTTGCCGCCTTTGTTGATAATGGTTCTGTAGATACAATCGTAAAGGAGGGCTAAGATGTCTGAAGAACTAGACGTTGAACTTACTCCTGAAATGGAAGAAGAACTAAACTCTATGGGTAAAGGTGAATAAATGAAAAATTGGGAACTGTAGATGCTGATGAAGTCCGCATCTTATCTAGCATTTTTCTCAAGGCCGTGGTGGACATAAGGTAGAATTTATTGGTATTCACCATAATGCTGGGAACCTATCCATTCAACAAACTTATAACGTATGGCAGAATCGTCCAGCTGCCCATTACCAAGTAGATATTAATGGCCGCATTGGTCAGCTTGTTTGGGATAGAGATACAGCTTGGGCGCGAAACTTTAATATGAACCAGCGTTCTATTAATATTGAACATGCTAACAACACTGGCGCTGCTGGTGGTTGGACTATTTCTGAAGCGACACGAAAATGGTGCCCATCTTGTAGCAGCTCTTTGTAAAGCGTTCAATTTAGGCCGTCCCGTTTGGGGACAAAATGTCCGCCCTCACTCTCAAATTAGTCCTACTGCTTGCCAGGTGCTATTGGCGGAGCACAGCGTGATGCCTATATGGCTCGTGCTCAATATTGTATGACCAAATGACTGGCTCTAAACCTGCTCCTGCTCCTCAACCCGCACCCCAGCCTGCTCCTCAACCTGCTCCTGCTGTTGGTTATACTGTAAAAGCAACTAACGTACTCAATATCCGCAAAGGCGCTGGTACTAACTTTGCCACAGCTGGTTCTGTAAAGAAGGGTGAGGTTTATACTATTGTAGCTGAATCTGCTGGACAGGGCGCTTCTAAATGGGGTAAGCTAAAGAGTGGCGCTGGCTGGATTTCTCTTGATTTTGTCCAAAGACCAGTGGCGGCTCTGCTCCTGCTGCTCCTACCAAAAGGACAATACCACTATCGCTCGTGAAGTCTTAGCTGGTAAATGGGGTAATGGAACTGACCGCAAATCTCGTCTACAGGCCGCAGGCTATAATTACGATGCTATTCAGGCTGAAGTAAATCGTCTTTCCGGTAGAGGTTCTGCTCCTGCTCAAAGAGTATTGACACTATTGCTCGTGAGAGTTATTCGTGGCAATTGGGGGTCTGGAGCTGAACGGCCGCAGACTACAAGCTGCGGGATATGACTACAACGCTGTTCAGCGTCGAGTCAATCAATTGCTCTAATTCTCTCTAAATAAATAAAAGGGGAACTACTTTAATTAGTAGTTCCTTATTTTAGCTTTTATAGTTGTTTTAGCCATAAAGCATGACAGCCGCTTCATATAAAATAGTAAATTCATCTATATCCATAGAAACTATACCATGTAAAGGGTCTGATAATATAACATTATTACCTTCAATCCCGAACACAATAGCAGTCATTTGATTAGTATATTCACCATATCTATCATTCTTATTATTTGTCCATTGCGGCAATTCGCCATCATTTGTTATCAAAGAGACAACAGGAATACCGTCCCGCACTAATTCAAGATTTCATCAGGCATAAGATTTTTGCTCATAGCCATATCCTAATTCATAATCATCAAGATATAGATTTAAAGATTTTTTCTAAACTATGCTCATATATAATATCATTGTCTTCTAAATAAAACTTAGATAAAATATTTAGATTAGGTGCTTTATTATGCGCGGATAATAGAGCTGCCACGGTAATAATTTCTTCTCTTTGCGGGCTAAGTGAGAGATCAGGCACTAACCATTCTTCAATTCTGCTAGCATATGCCGCAGTATCCTTTATTTCTACTATTTGTGGCTCTTGGATATTAATAATATCTTTATTAGAGTTCAATATATAGATAATAGAATACATCCTGCTATAAGACATATAAAGCTAAAACTTTTAGTTGCTTTATTAGACAAAATACTCTAACCTCTTTTATCTAAAATTTTACCACGCGGGTATGTACCGAAACCAAGACCGACCTCGCAATTCTTTGAGCGTCTGCTAAAGCGCAAGTATCTTTATCTTGTTCTAATATAGCGGCTGTGCCTAAAGAAATGCGTCTGCTTCATCTTCTGTTGCTTCAATATTATATTTTTCCTTAACAAACTCTTGTGCGGCCAATTTTTGTTCTTCTCGTTTTGCGGCCAAAGGCTTTCCCGCATTTTTGTTTGATAACTGACCGCCAATGAGAAGGAGATAAAATATCATATTATGCTATGTTTTTCACACCAAAATAATCATTGCTTGCGTATAACATAATTTTTTATATGTTTCAACATTGCCACGTTGCATTTGAATATCTTCAAAAGCAATTCTGTCAATTTCATATTTTCATTAAGTTCATCTAAATGGCCAAGAAACATATGAAGCCTTTGTCCCAAAAGGTAAAGAAGAAGGAATTGACCAGTGACCGTAACTGATCAATTCCTGTTCTTCAAAATACTATATCCAGAGACTCTAATACTCTGATCTAATGCTAATAACATTAAGCGTTAATATCCTCATACTGAAAAACGCTTGTTTGCAAAAGTTTAGCAAATACCGTAACAGTAGTCATTGGACCTACACCACCTGGGACTGGGGTAATGTAATCTGCCTTATCTTTTAGTGCCGCATAATCAAAATCTCCACAAAGTTTTCCTTTACTATCAACATTAATACCAACGTCAATAAGTAGTTTGCCTTTGGGGTCCAAATTTTGTTCATTCAATATTTTGGTTTCCAATAGCTGAAATAACAATATCAAAATAATTAAATTTGCTAAGAGGTTCAGGAGAACGCGAGTGCCACATCATAACAGTTGCATTTTGTTGTAAAAGAATCTCTGCCAATGGACGACCCACTTTAATGCTACGACCAATAACAGCAATACGTTTATCCTCAAGTTTTTCATTACGTTCAATCATGAGTTCTTGAAGAATTTTCATTACAGCTACGGGAGTTGAAGGAGCTTTACGATAAGCAATAGGATTAGTAGCGCCAAATAATCGTCCAAGAGAACCAGAGCTCATACCGTCAATATCCAACCTTGCGGGAATCATATTATATAGTCCACGAGTAGCTTCACCATAATCAGAGATAATCAT